>Ga0163151_10000096_pt1 | contig 143499 bp, 134 predicted proteins | sample OliLakLV19MP5IB2_FD_145596 | JGI IMG/M metagenome (GOLD analysis project Ga0163151, IMG submission 145596) | Freshwater microbial mat bacterial communities from Lake Vanda, McMurdo Dry Valleys, Antarctica - Oligotrophic Lake LV.19.MP5.IB-2 | ecosystem: Environmental > Aquatic > Freshwater >...
TACTTGAAGGTGCTCAAGGAATGTTTCTGGATAATGATTGGGGTACTTACCCATACGTTACTGCTTCTTCTGTTGTTTCTGGAAATGCGACAGCAGGAGCAGGAATAGCTCCTGGAAAAATAAATGAAATATTAGGAGTTACAAAAGCATACACAACACGTGTTGGCAGCGGCCCTTTCCCTACCGAGCTTAATGATGAAATAGGAAAAAAACTAAGAGAAATTGGAAATGAGTACGGAGCAACAACAGGACGGGAGAGAAGATGCGGATGGCTTGATCTAGAACTAATTAAATTCACCGCTGAAATAAACGGTCTAACAAGTCTTGTAATTACAAAGCTAGATATTCTAGATTCATTTACTGAAATAAAAATATGCGTCGGGTATAAATTAAACGGCAAAAAAGTAAATTATGTAGATGGCGATGCTGAATTTTTAGAAAAAATAACACCAGAATATAAAACTTTTAAAGGCTGGCAATCATCAACCAATGGAGTGAATAAGTTTAATAAACTTCCAAAAGAAGCAAAAGAATATTTAAATTTTATCCAAGAATTTGTCGGTGTAAAAATAAAATATATTTCAACAGGAAGTAAAAGAGATGAAACAATCAGAACTTAATTCGCTTACTGCAATCTCCCCTATTGACGGCAGATATAGATATGCAACCGAAAACCTCTCAGAATATTTTTCTGAATATGCATTTTTTAGATATAGAATTGAAGTTGAAATACGATATTTAATCGCTTTATCAAAAATTAAAGTAATTAGAAATCTTTCAACAAATGAAATAAAAACACTAAATAGTGTTATTGATAATTTCGGTGTTGATGAAGCTAAAGAAATAAAAGAAATCGAAAAAATTACAAGACATGATAAAAAAGCAATTGAATACTATTTAAAAAATTCACTGACCAAAACTACCCTGAAAGATAATTTGGAATTTCTACATTTTGCATTAACTTCCGAAGATGTGACTAACATTGCTCTTCGAAATTCTATAAATAATGCTTTAACAGAAATTATTATCCCATCTATTGAATCCTTAAACAAAAATATTATCTCAAACTCAAGACATTATAAGAATCTGCCAATGCTCGCCAGAACTCATGGACAGCCTGCAATCCCAACAACTTTAGGCAAAGAGTTTTCAGTTTTTTATGAAAGACTATTAATTGAAATTAATATTTTAAAACAAATTAAATTTAGAGCTAAATTAAATGGAGCTGCAGGAAATTACAGCGCACACTATTTTACATATCCTAATATTAATTGGAAAAAATTTTCCAAAGATTTCTTAAAAGAATTTGGACTTGAACAACACCCTGTAACAACACAAATTGCTCCCTATGAAGATATTATTTTCCTATTCCAATCGATTCAAAGAATAAATAATATTTTATTAGACTTCAACCAGGACATGTGGAGGTATATCAGTGATGGATGGTTTATTCAAGAAAATGTAAAAGAAAAAGTTGGCTCTTCCACAATGCCACAAAAAATTAATCCAATTAATTTTGAGCAGTCAGAGGGAAATATAATAATTGCTAATTCTTTAATTAATGGATTTGCAAATAAACTTTCTATTTCAAGACTCCAGCGAGATTTATCAGATAGCACAATTTCAAGAAATTTTGGCGTAGCATTTGCCCACTCCCTACTCGCATATCAGCTTTCCCAAAAAGGGCTCTCTAAAATTACCCCAAATAAAGAAAAGATTAGTGAAGAATTAAATAAAGATTGGTCTATCCTTTCAGAAGCAGTTCAAATTTATCTTAAGAAAGAAGGGATTAAAAATGGATATGAAATCATAAAAGATCTAACCCGTGGTGAAAAATTTTCTAAAGAAGCCTTTCAGGAAATGATCAATAAACTCCCACTAAACCAAACTCAAAAATCAGAATTAGAAAAAATCAAACCCGAAACCTATATTTAAATGGCTATTAATCTGAAACAAAAACGTCCAGAGTCTCTTCTTTTCTTTCTTTCTTATTCCTGTAAGGCGGGACTTCCTGTTCGGCGGCGATCTCCAAATAAAGAGATCTTAATGTACCTCTGCCAGCAATGATTGTTCCTAATTCCCTGATGGCTTCAAAGCTTATTCTATTATTCCCATGTAATTTCATGTGACTATTCAATATTTGTCTTAAAATCTCTTTTTGCTCTACCCGCGCTTGCCTAATCCTTGGAGCCCCTTTACCTTTAAATAAAACCGTATGAATGATTTTTTCAGAAACACCTAGATCAGCAGCTATATCTGGTGCCTTCATTTTTTTCCTCCTTAGTTCAAAAATTTTTTGTCTCAGAAGCTCCCTCTCCACTCTTTCAGGTAATTTTGCAATTGCATCATTAGGATCAATTGCGTATATCTCACCAATTGCGATTAAATGCTCAGTTGCTCTTTCCACCCTATTTGCTGAAATTTTTAATAAAGTAGAGATTTTAAAATTTGTCATACCTCTATTTCTTAGTGCTGCTATTTGATCGCAGAACAATCGGTAATCATCAGCTGATTGAGCATTTCCTGAATTGCTTGGCTTTATTAAGCCCCCTAAATTTAACCTTCTAGAAATTTCGCTCACCTGTGCTTTAGAAAGATCCTCTTCTTGTGCAATTTGACCATGAGACATTCCTTCTCTTTTCTTTCTCAAAATCTCCAATATTTTTGGTTGAATTAAATAATTAACTAATCCAAACTGCTTAAGCAAGTCATCCTGAAGCGCATCTGCAATTACTCTATTAACATCTCCTTTTGTTAATACTCCAAGAAATCTTTTTAATATAGTGTAATCTCCAATTTCCTGCTCCAAAAATAATGCTAATATTCTACGTTTTTGAGTAAATTCAACCCCAACTAATAAATCTAATGCTTCAATTCCTCGTTTTACCCTTATTACCGATGAGGGGTCATGAGATTCTCTTTCTAAAAAAGCTATTCCTTCTTCTGTAAATTCTCCAATTCTTAATGGCATTGGATCATAAAATCTGGGGTCTGGACGATCAATTAAACCCCCTTGCGTGGCTGCTATCTGAGGCCGAGAATCTGTCATGCCCATTCCTAATGGCATTTTTCTATCTTCTATGCTCATAGGCTTGGAATTATATCACCCAGCTCTTATTTTCCCAAATCAAAGTGCTACTATAATAGTATGCTTGCAAAGGTTAATTCCGGTGCCCTCATTGGTCTTAACGCAGTGCCCGTTGAAGTGGAAGTTGATGTTGCATCTCAAGGTCTTCCTTCTCTAGCCATCGTTGGTCTTCCTGATAAAAGCGTTGAGGAAGCTCGGGAAAGAGTAAGATCAGCGATTAAAAATACTGGCGCTGAATTTCCTGCAAAAAGAATTACTGTAAATCTTGCTCCAGCAGATCTTCCAAAAGAAGGTGCCATATATGACCTAGCAATAGCACTTGGAATTCTACTTGCAAGTGAACAAATAAAAGTAGATGTTTCAAAATTTTTATTTATGGGCGAACTTTCACTTGAGGGAAAACTCCGGCCAACTTCAGGCGCTCTTCCTCAGGCAATTTTAACAAAAGAGAAAAAATACTCCACGCTTTTATTACCATCTGAAAATGCGCAAGAAGCAGCAATCATAAAAGGCATAGATATTATTCCACTAAATTCCTTGCACGAACTTCTTGATCATTTGACAGGAACAAAAATAATAAAAAAACAAAATCCTACAAAGATAGATACATTATCTAAGGATGATTTTGAATTCGATATGAAAGATATTAAGGGTCAGGAGCAGGCAAAACGAGCCATGGAAATAGCAGCTGCAGGAGGACATAATATTATCCTTAAGGGCCCACCGGGTGCGGGGAAAACTTTACTTGCTAGAACATTTCCATCAATTTTGCCAAAACCTACATTTGAAGAAGCTATAGAAATTACAAAGATATATAGTATTTCAGGACTTCTTGATAAAGAAAAATTAATTATAAAACGTCCTTTCCGTTCTCCCCATCACACAACTTCCCACATTGGACTGATTGGGGGAAGCAATATTCCAAAACCGGGAGAGATTTCTCTGGCTCATCGAGGAGTTTTATTTTTGGATGAATTTCCTGAATTTACCAGACAAGTTCTTGAAGCTATGAGGCAACCCATGGAAGACGGTTTTGTTACTATATCCAGAGCTTCCGGCAGAATTACATTTCCTGCAAAATTTATTTTAGTTGCTGCCCAAAATCCATGTCCATGCGGATATCTCGAAGATCCTAGTCACGAGTGCCGTTGCTCTACTTCAGAAATCTTAAGGTATCAAAAGAAAATTTCAGGACCAATGATGGACAGAATTGATATTCATCTTGATGTTCCTGCCGTTAAAACAGACAAACTCGTTATGGATAAATCATCAAATGGTCCTTCATCCAAAGAAATAAGAAAAAATGTACAACTTGCTCGCGATTTCCAAACAAAAAGATTTAAAAAAGATAAAATAGTCTCTAATTCTGAGATGTCTTCTAAGCTTATTAAAAAATATTGCGAGCTTAATCCTGAATCTGTAGATATTCTGAAAATGGCTGTAAATAAACTAAATCTATCTGCAAGGTCTTATAGCAAGATTTTAAAAGTTTCGCGCACCATATCAGATCTTGATTCTTCGCGTGAAATCAAACCCAATCATATAGCTGAGGCTCTACAATATCGTCCAAAAATTGATACAATTTAAGTCCATGGAGAATCAATTATCTAAAGAGCCCCCAGCAAATTTTTACAAAAGAAGGCTAGGCGCAATATTTGTCTTTGCAATATTTTTTACTATGCTAGGACGCCATCTCACCTTTCTTCCAACTATTAATCTTTCAACAAATCCAATAGAGGTTGATATTAAAAATGACGTTAGTAAGATTACGAAAGATAAAAAGGGGTTTTACTCTGTATACTTCAAAGATCTGAACTCTGGTAAAACTTTTGGAATTGATGAAAATCAAATAAATACTGGAGCTTCAATTAATAAGCTTCCCATCATCGCAGCCCTATACCTACTAGACCGCGAGGGAAAAATTTCACTTGATGACAGAGTGACAATTCAAGAAAATGATATTCAGGATTATGGAACTGGCTCCATAAGATATCAGGAAATGCCACAAACTTACTCTCTACGAAATCTAGCCAAGCTCGCATTAAATCAATCCGATAACACAGCTGCACATGTTATATCAGTCAGAATTGGCGAAGATAATGTTCAAAAACTTGTTGATAATTGGGACATGAAGCAAACCAATATGATAGACAACAAAACTACAGCATATGACATGAGCCTACTCCTGGAAAAAATTTACAATGGAAAAATCGCAGGATCCGCAAACACAAAAGAACTATTGGAATTTATGAGCGATACTAATTTTGAAGACAGGCTTGCTGCCAAACTTCCAAAAGGCACAAAACTTCACCACAAAACCGGAGACGGCGAAGGATTCGTACATGACGTGGGAATTATAAAAACAGAAAAAGGAGCATATGTTCTAGGAGTTATGACAAGTGATATCGGCGAGGATGAATCAGAAACTAAAAATACAATTGCAGAAATCTCCAAAAAGGTTTATGACTCTCTATACAATTAAATAAGCTTCTGTTGTGATTTTTCCTCGTCCATAGGCAAACCAAAATGTTCGTATACAAGTTTTGTTGCAACTCTTCCTCTTGGTGACTTTTTTATAAACCCAAGCTGTAATAAATATGGCTCTACTACATCCTCAATTGTTGATATATCTTCAGAAATAGTTGAAGCCATAGTATCAATACCTACCGGGCCTCCTGCGTGTTTTTCAATTAAAGCCTTAAGATACCTGATGTCATTGTTATCTAATCCCTTCGAATCAACTTCGAGCATTTCAAGCGCCTGTCTGGTTATGTCTTTTGAGATTATTCCGTCTCCATGAACCTGTGCATAATCGCGAACACGCTTTAAAAGCCTTAATGCAATTCTTGGTGTCCCACGTGCTCTAATAGAAATTTCTCGTATAGAATCTTCATCGATTGGAATTTTTAACTTTACACCCCCGCGTCTTATTATTTCCTCAAGCTCGTTTGGAGTATAAAAACTTAGCCTATAAACAGACCCAAACCTATCACGAAGAGGTGCTGAAAGTAATCCAATCTTTGTAGTTGCACCAACTATCGTAAATTGGGGAAGATCCAATCGGAGGGTTCGGGCACTTGGCCCTTTTCCTATCACGATATCAAGCGCGTAATCTTCCATTGCAGGATATAAAGTTTCTTCGACTACTTTATTCAAACGGTGAATTTCATCGATAAATAAAATATCTCCTTTCTCAAGATTAGTAAGAATTGATGCCAAGTCCCCAGCTCTCTCAATGGCAGGACCTGATGTGACTTTTATATTTGAATTCATCTCTCGGGCAATAATATGGGAGATAGTTGTTTTACCAAGACCTGGTGGACCGTATAAAAGCACATGCTCAATCGGCTCTTCTCTTTTTGTGGCAGCACTCATTGCAATGCGAAGAGACTTCTTAATATTATCCTGACCTAAAAATTCATCCCATTCTTTTGCACGAAGAGAAACAAACATTACCTCCTCTTCCGGTGTTACTTTTTCTTGCTTATCAACTGCTTTCTTTTTTGTCATTTATTTTCCCAGATATTTTAATGCAAATTTTATTTTTTCTTCGGGTGTTTCGGTCTTTGAATCAACATTTTTTAGAGCTTCTCTAATTTCCGCAGGCTTAAAACCAAAACCCTGAAGAGCTGAATAAACTTCATCATTTGCACTAGAATCGAGTCCATTTAAATCAAAACTGCCAGTATCTCCGAGCTTATTTTTCAGTTCAATTATTATTTTCTGAGCATTTTTTTTGCCCAATCTCGGAATACCCACAAAAACATTTACATCACCTTTTAAGACCCCTCCAATTACTTCCTCACGGGTCAAAACAGAAAAAACAGACATTGCTGTTTTAGGTCCCACTCCATTAACTGATATGAGATTTTCAAACAGTTTTAAATCTGCAATTTCTGAAAAACCAAACAACTCTAAAATATCTTCTTTTACGTGAGTATATGTATAAACAAATACCTGCGCGTCCTGTGGACTTTCGGATAATACTTTTGAAGAAACTAAAACTCTATAACCCACACCATTTGCTTCAATTATTAAATGATTTCCATCTCTTAAAATTACTTTGCCTCTAACTGACCCTATCATAAGTCCCATCGATTATAACATAGCTTAAAGCTATGATATAATGCCTAGCTATGACAGCAGATCAAACAGAATTACGACCAACACACACTCCTTTCTAAAGAATTGAAGGATATTTTGGAGCATTCCCTGATTCAAGTGAAAATTCTAAATTTTTTAGAACACAAATTCTAGATGATGACACTGAAATCCATATCGCAGTTGACAGATCAGATAAGTAAATTGAACCTGCATACATTGTGTCTATAATTACTGGGCCAGAAAAGGTCAGGACAACAGATACTCCTGAAAGCCCTGACTACTTTACCCTTACTCTTTCTCAATCTGGAAAACGAAACTATGTAAAAGTCCCAAGACTAAGATTGACCGTTGGGAACACAACGCTTGATTCTCTTTTAGCTTTAACCGATAGCCACATCCCATTTTCAGATCCTGATGTAGCTGATGAATTAGTCGATTGGCTTGACGATATGATTGATTATGACAAACACCTACCTCCTCCTTTTGAACCCTCATTTCTACAAAAACTGATGGAACCAAACGCTTAAGCCAGCTTCCCCATTTTTACAGAAAATGCATGAGTCAGTGCGATTGCCAATGCATCCGTTGTATCGTCCATTTTTGGAATCTCCTTAAGCTTTAATGTCATTTTCACCATCTGTGCGATCTGTTTTTTATCAGCCCGGCCATATCCTGACAAAGCAATCTTTATTTGATTTGGCGTATATGAGGTTATTGGAATTTTGCTTTCACTTGCTGCAAGAATTATAACTCCCCTAGCTTGCCCAACAACCATTGCTGTCTTGCTATTATTACCAAAAAATAAATCCTCAGTAGAAAATGCATTAGGATTGTGTTTTTTTATAAGAGCCTTAACTTCCCGACTTATGATAACAAGTCTCTCTCCAATATCTCCATTTACTTCAGTTTCTATACATCCATAATCAATTGCCTTGACGCTAGAGCCAGATTTCTCGATTACAGCCCACCCTAAGCGCCCAATCCCCGGGTCAATTCCAAGTATTACCATGTTCCAAAATATTACATCAAATTAGTAGAACTTGCTATATTTACGCGCTTTTTGTTAAAATAGCAAAGTGAAAAGATATAAACTAACAGCAGAACCACGAGTAATTACAGGAAAACAGGTTAAAAAGCTTAGACGTGACAGCATTTTGCCTGCAAATGTATACGGAAAAGACATCAAATCTCAAAATCTTCAGCTTCCCTTAAAAGACTTCTTAGCTGTGTTTACAGATGCCGGAGAAACAGGAGTCGTAGATCTTACTTACGGAAAAGAAACAATCCCAGTCCTTATTCACAATCTTCACACTGATTATAGAAATACACCTCTTCATGCAGACTTCTTTAAAGTTAATCTTAAAGAAAAAGTCACAGCTATGATTCCTGTTGAATTTACCGGTGAATCCCAAGCTGAGACAGATCAAGTTGGGCTTCTTGAGAAAATCACCAATGAACTTGAAGTTGAGGCTCTTCCAACAGAACTTCCTGAAAAATTTGAACTAAACATTGGAGCTTTGGCTCAAGTCGGAGACCAAATTACCGTTGAAATGATTCATGCGCCAGTTGGCGTTACGGTTCTTTCGGATCCAAACTTAGTTGTTGCTAAAATTGGAGAGCTTGTAAGTAAAGAGGCCCAAGAACAAGCTGCGGAAGAAGAAGCAGCAGCAGAAGCAGCTTCAACGGAAGCTGAAGGAGCTGAAGGCGAAGGAACGTCTGAAGGCGGCGAAACATCAGGAGAAGAAAAACCAACTGAAAACGCAGAATCCACTAACGAAAACCCAAAAGAGTAATCAGTTATTCTCAAGAATGACCCGAAGCTCTCTCCCCTCTTCAAAATTCGGATCAATTTCCATTGCTTTTTCTAAATTCTCTGATGAATTCTTAAAATCTTTTATTTGATAATACAAAAGCGCAAGACTAAAATACGCGTCTCTATATGAAGGCTTTTCGGCAGCCCTTCCTTTCCAAAAATCTAATTCTTTCTGAATTCTCGCCCGCTCTCCACTTAATTGCAGTTTCTCTTGATAATTTGAATATAGACTCAAACTAACAAGCACTATTGCAAGTACTATGCAGGTTAATCCAACTGCAAACACTAAATGATCAGAAATAATCTTTTCGGGAATAGATCGGGAATTACTCGGTAATTCTTTTTTAATCTCTTTAGATTTTTCTTTTTTGTAAAATTTCTTTTTCTTAACCATGAAGCTTATTTAGTAGGCCATTTTTCAGCTATAAGCATATTTCCCGAAAATTTACCGTAAATCTCTTCGGTAATAAAGGGCATAAATGGATGCAGAAGCTTCAGGATATTTATATATACTGTTTCAAGCGCTACTTGAGACTCTTCCCTTCTCCCCTTTGCCTCCTCTATGTAGATATCTGCAAACTCATGCCAAGCAAAATCGTAAAGAAGCTGAGCAGCATCATGAAGCCTATATGCTTCAATCATTTTCGTAACTTGTGAGGCTATTTCCTCACTTTTCCCGATTATTTCCCGATCTTTTACCGAGATTTCCTCGCTATACTTTTCTGGTTTAAATTCTAAGATAAATCGACCCATATTCCAAAGCTTATTTGAAAAATGCTTCATACCCCGAACCTTATCTTCTGACATTGGGATATCATTCCCAGTCGCAGTTGAAAAAACTAAAGCCATTCTTAATGCATCAGTGCCATAATTATTAATAATATCCACTGGATCAATTACGTTCCCCTTTGTCTTACTCATTTTCTGCTTCTCTGCATCACGTACTAAGCCATGCAGCAAAACATCATTAAAAGGCACCTGGCCTAAAAGACTTGTGGACATAAGGATCATGCGTGCTACCCAGAAAAACAATATGTCATAACCTGTTTCAAGAACCGAAGTCGGATGAAAGACCTTAAGATCTTCAGTGTTATTCGGCCAGCCAAGGGCTGAAAATGTCCAAAGTCCTGAGGAAAACCATGTATCAAGAGTATCAGGATCCTGATCCCATCCCTCTCCCTCAGGAGCATCAACGCCTATATAAACATCATCTTCTTTGTACCAGGCCGGAATTCTATGCCCATACCAGATTTGACGTGAAATCACCCAGTCATGGAGATTGTCAATCCAATGATAATAAGTCTTACTGAAATGAACTGGATTTATTTTTATTTGACCGCTATCTACAACTCTTCGCATTAATTGCTTTAGAGTTACCTTTTCACCTGAATTAATTCCGTCAATCTCTGAATGATCCAATATAAAATCCTTATTTACCGCGACCATCCATTGTTTTTTAATTTGGGGCTCAATAATTCCTCCACCCCTGTAGTTTGTGGCGATCTTATGATGATATTTTTCATCAATTTTAACAAACAAGCCTTTTTCTTTAAGCTTTTCGACAACCATCGGCCTTGCTTTCTTAATATGCTGGCCAGCTAAATCGCCGGCAACGGGCAATAGCTTTGCATTGAAGTCAATGATTTGCTCTGATTCCAAATTATGTCTTTTTGCTATTTCATAATCTGTTTTATCATGCCACGGAGTAATAGTCATAACTCCAGTTCCAAATTCCATATCAATTATCTCATCCTTAATAATAGTTGTCGTAACCATTCCATTGATCCACTCAACTTCAATCTCCTGTCCGTCTCTATAATCTTTATATCTTGTGTCATCTGGATGCATAACTACGTATTTATCTCCGAACTTTGTCTCAGGACGCGCAGTGGCGATCGTAAACGGCCCATATTGAAGATAATAAAGCGGTGTATTTTCTTCTTTCCACTCTATTTCATCATCTGAGACAGTTGTCTGAAGTTTAGGGTCCCAATTAACAATCGTCTCTCCACGGTATATAAGACCCAGGTCATACATTTTCTTAAATGCAGCGCGCACTGCCAAATTTCTATCTGCATCCAGTGTATATGCTTCTCTCCCCCAGTCAACGCTCGCCCCCATTTTTCTCATTTGAGAAACTATCGTGTCATGACTCTCAAGAGCAAAAGCCTCGACTCTTTTCAAGAATTCTTCTCGTCCCAAATCATGCCTTGTTTTCCCTTCTTCTTTATAAAGCCTCTCCTCCACTTTTGATTGAGTAGCGATAGCAGCGTGATCTGTTCCAGGAACCCAAACAGCCTTGTCCCCTTTCATCCTGTGATATCTAATTAAGATGTCTTCGATAGTCAACATTAAAGCATGCCCAATATGAAGAGTGCCTGTAACATTTGGGGGCGGAAGAACTATGGAGTAAGGCTTGCCATTTGGATTAACTTCAGGCTTAAAATACCCTCCGTCTTCCCACTTTTTGTAGATTTTTTCCTCAACTCCTGAATGATCGTATGACTTATCCATTATCTTCCAATCACCTCTCTAAAATCTTCTCGCATGCTCACCAGTTCCTTGCGAGACTTATAAAAGAAGTATCCAACAGTTCCAAAAGTTACTATTGGAGAAACATAAGGAGGTATGTTGATATGAAAAGCATGAAGCGTCATGATAATTCCAAGGAAAAATATTGAATACATGGCACCATTTTTTAAGAATTTATACTTTTTAATTCTATCTATGTTGCTTATCGTTAACCATCGCAGCACCAAAGCTCCAATACCATTTCCTATTAAAATGAATGGGACAGAGAATGTAAATGCAAATGCCCCAACCACACTATCTATTGAGAATGTTGTGTCTAAAACCTCACCAGAAAGCACTTCAGCATTAATTACAGCGTTATCGATCGAAGTGATAATTTCAAAAAGAGATAATCCTACAATTGCAAGAACTATTAACATTATTTCCATGCTAAAGGTGATTTTATCAGATCCTGAGGCAATTTAGAACTATTTCTGAAGAATTGTAAAACCTATCTCTTCGTTCTGTCTTATTTCATTTTTATAAAAAGCTTGCGGTAAAACAGACATGCTTACTGGAACTTCTAATATTTGCTCAAAAGGAAATGAATCAACGCCTGGCTGCTTATAAATAATTAACGAATAATCAGCGGGCTTTGTCGACCTAGGAATTCTAAAAGGCAGAGAATACATTACTTTCACATTTTTTACTGCTTCCGGAGGAACAACCAATAAAAAACCGAATATTGTCTTATCATCTTTTATAGCCTGCTCTATTTCAAGCTGCTGAGGAGCTACGTATCCTTGTCTTTCATAAATAGTAAAATCCATATTTGCAGGAATCGTGTCAACCCTCTTTCCTCCAATTGATACCTCTTGAATTCTTACGCCTTTCGGAAGAATTAGCTGAATGTAATTCTCATATTCCCCAGCTCTCAAGTCCCCTTTTTGACTGCTATTCTTAAAAGAAATTGTTGCGGTTGAGCTGAGCACTCCGTCCTCATCAATCATTAATCGCCTGGAAACGCTTCTCGTGATTAAGCTATTGACTTTGTTCTTTCCAAGATTTGCCTCACTTATTCCAAAATAATCATTAATCTGGCTTACCTTTCTAGTATCATTTACTGATCCCGATAAGCCATTCGCGCTAAAAATATTTTGAGCATCCTGATCCTTAAGAGCGAATAAAAGATGTTTTTCAATTATTGACTGCCCGATCCTTTCTGCAACGGATATATATTTTATTTTTTCTCCGCGACTAAGTTTTTCTTCTAATGATTTTGCAATTCGCGACAGCATATTGCCCTCTGATGAAGAATCAGCCGCTTCCCCTTGCAGTATCTCCGAAACATTTTCAGCTGATATCTCCTGACCGCTTCCTGAAATTCTTATTGGACCTGTCGCACTAAGCAAGTTGACAACAAATTCCTTATTCATTCCTATTACCCCATCAACATCGTTTTTTGTTGCCAACTTATAAATTGATGCTGCGCTAATCCCGCTGACAATAAAATCCGGATCAAAATTACTGTCTCTTAAGCTTAGGCGCGTAACCGGAATATGGCGCCTCAGGGCATATGGGGGCTCAACATGGGTCTTAACAAGCTGGTCAATTTCATTGGAGCTTTTTATTTCAAATTTAGTTATCTTTCCATTTTTTATACCAAGAATCCCAATTGAATCTATCACCCCTCCCCCAGGCCTTAGCTCCATATTATCTTGAAATAGAACTAGATATATTTTTTCTCTGTCAAATCCCATTACCCCCGGTAAAACTTCTGAAGAATTCGAGAATGACTCAATAATCGGGAGAGCATTTTCAAATTTTTCGTCTAATTCCCCAGGGATTTGTCCTTGAGCTTTTGCCTTCTGAATAATAGAGTATGCGCTTTTAAACGAAGACATCGATTCATAAAAATCTTTTTTACTATCAAGACTTTTTCCTTGATAAACATTTTTAAGATTTTCGGATGCTGACATTAAGCCATATGTTGCCATAGAGAGCTCTTCCCCAGTTTTAATTCTATTATTTAAATCCTTAACATCCTCCTGCTTACCTATAAGTCGTGCCTGAGCTTCTAGCAGCGAGCCTGTTTTCTGAGCAATTTGAAAAAAAGTCTGAGCATTACTAGCTCTCTCCATTGCTCCTTCAAAATCTCCCTCCTCTGCTAACACACGTGCTCCGCTAATTTGTCTTGCTCCCAGAAACGCATAGACCGAAGTTGTAATCAGAGGAAGAAGAAAGAGAAATAAACTAGCTAACAAAAGGAGTGCGATAGGTCTAAATATTTTTATCCTTTCCCACCTCTTTTTCTTTTGCTTTTTATTCTCATTTATTTTACCACCTTCCAAGCTTAACTCTGAGATTTTCTTTTTTAAATCATATCTAGCAAGTGCGTATTGACTACCTTTTGGCAAATAAAGCGCTTGCTCTTCCCTATCTCTTGCATAATCTACTGAAATATCGGGATCTATTTTTTGAAAAACATGAGCGAGTGAAATATCAGTTATAGGGTGTTGATTAAAAAGTAAAATTATTCTTTGAGGAAGAGAAATGAAAACCGCTTTTAATATTAATTTAATTGTGTCATTAAATGTGATGGGATAATTTAAAGATAACCCTTCCCCCTCTACGTAAATTGTTTTATTTTTTCTTATCTGAGAAATATTTTTGCTTATCGAAGAATTCTTATCAAATATTAATTCATTGTCAAAAATATCTCCAAAAACTAATACCTTTAATTTAGAGTGCAAGCTAACAATTTCCTCGGCATGGTTCGTGTCAATATTTCTTATGCTCGAAATGAAATAAACATCAGAATTGGTTTGACGTGCACGCTCTATAAATGATGATATTGACTCTCGGGTTATTCCGTCTCCATCATCTACAATAAAAATCTTTGAATATAAAACGTTTGGCACTTTTGGAATTTTATTTTTTATTGGAACTATAAATATCTTCTCGTTCCTTTTCGAAGACAATCTTTTCGTAACAAAAACTATTTGAAAATCTTTTGAAAGCTCAAGCGCCAACCTTTCGCCAATTACCCCAGTTTTATCAAATATTAGAATTAATGATCTACTTGAATGCTCTATTGTTTTAAAGGCAGAATTTCTCATTTTCTTATGCGAGGTGCATTTTATTATCTAATGCCAAATTAACCAAGCGATCTGCTTTTTTATTTTGCTCTCTTGGAATATGCGTATAGGTTATTGGAATTTTAATTTGATTTTCAAGAGATTTTATTTCAAAATAAATAACTCTTAGCCCTGCATTTTTTATTTTAAAAACACCATTAAGCTGTTGCACCGCCAAGTTGGAGTCCATAAAAAAATTAATCCTTTGAAGCTTTGGCATATCTTTTAAATTTTCAAAAATCCAAACAAGTCCTTCTCTTATTGCACTATACTCGGCAATATTATTTGTAGAAATTCCAAGAGTTTTTCCAATAGATTTTAATTTCTTGCCGTCTTCTGATTCTATAAATGCTCCCAACGCAGCAGGTCCAGGGTTGCCCCTAGATCCTCCATCGGTAAAAACTGTAATTGAGGCTAGATTATACATTTTTATAATACGTTTCGTAAAATTTTTATTGGATTGCCGTGTCAAACTAAACGCATTCGATGATTTTTTATTACTACCTTGTTTTATGTTGCAAATCGTTTGATAAAAATTACTGTAACGTAACTTAAAACCATTTTACCAGACTTTTGATTTTTGTGATAAGGCAAAGCTAGACAAAGACATAATTGTGTCCAAATTCTAAAATCAGTAACAATACGCGAATGGGTGATCAAAAGTATGGAATAGTATACTATTCCATTTGCATTAACATTAGTTTTTCTATCTTGTGTTAAACTGAACCCATGATAACTTTTAAAGATGCAACTATTGATGATTTGGTAGAATTATCTAAACTTTATAAACATAAGACGGATGAACAAGAATTAAATCACCAAGCACTACATAAAAAAAGAATTAATAAAACTATCAACGATAATCAAAAAGAATATCTTTTAATTTTATTAGACAAAGAAGTAATAGGGCATGTTTTTGTAGATTGCAGTAAATCTATTTCTCACATGCAATCACTATTTATCAGAGAGGACTTAAGAAATAGGGGACATGGAACAGAGGTAATAAATGAGATCGAACGAAAAATGACAGCAAAAGGAATAAAGCAAATGAAAACCTCAGTTAATCCAGACAATAACCCAATCGCACTAAGGCTTTATAAAAAATTGGGATATAGAAAAACAAATAAAGAAAAATACTTAGACTATGTAGATCCTTATGATGGCGGGGAAGACTGGGTAATAGATTTAGAAAAAACCCTTGATTAAGCCGCCTCTGGTATAATTACCTTATGAATAATTTTGACAATGAATTTGAAAATTCTATTAGGTTTTTGACGCATTATATGCCAAATGCTCAAGACCTTGAAAAACCTACCCTTTTTCATTCTATTAGGGTGGGTAATTATTTATACTCTAATAATTACAGCAGAGAAATCTGCATTGCCGGTCTCTTGCACGATGCAATAGAAGATACAAAAGTAACCAGAGAACAAATTGAAAATGAGTTTGGAAATGATATAGCTGAGATTGTACAAGCAAATACCAAAAATGAGTCTATAGAAAATAAATATGAAGACCAGATTGTGAGATGTATTAAGATGGGGGAGAGCGCACTAATAGTAAAGACTGCAGATATCATCGACAACTATAATTACTACACGCGCATTGCTAACCCGGGAGGATTGGACTATGTACATAGAATTAGTAAATTATTATTTAAATTAAAACCTGAAGCTTATCAAGATCCTGTTTTTGAAAAATTAAACTCACTGTTAAAAGAATAGAGTAAGGGAGAAAATTAGCCATTTAGGGATTTCAGCGGGGTTTTACTACGAGGGTTCTTTCTTTTCCTTCTCCAACTGACTCTGACATAACTTCCTGGTCATCTGCAAGATACATATGCACTTCGCGTCTTTCCCATGGCTTTAGGGCTGGCAGGAAAACCTCACGACCTTCAGCAATGGCTCTTTGTTTTGTTTGTTCAGCAAGATTTCTTAAATAATCTGAGCGGTTTCTTTTATAATCTCCTACCTCTAATGAAACTCTTTTAAATTCTCCTGATTCTTTTGCAACAGCAAGGGAGAGAATAAGCTGTAGGGAGTCGAGGGTGTCTCCGTGATGTCCGATGATCATTCCTGGATCTTCAGAATCTATTACTACTTCTATCAATTCATCAGATTCACTTACCTCAAATGAGTCCTCGATGCCAAGCTTGGCGAAAACTTCTTTTATTTTTTCTTCTGCTGTATTTTTTTGACCTTTAGCCATAAATCGTTAAGACCTCCTAGTCCCGAAATTTTGTACTGCTGTATGATACCAAAAATTGAGAAAGTTATCCAGTATAACGATAGTCCGAATGGAAAACTAAATGAGAAGAATCCGATCATAAGAGGGAAGATATAAACCGATTGCTTTTGGAATACTGCTGCAAAATCATCATTCTTTTGCCCCTTAGGCCCAGCCGGGGGAGCTGGAAACATCATCTTTGATTGAATGAACTGGAAAAATCCCGTAAGAAGCGGGATTGAAATCGCGATAACAGGAAGCACTGCCAAAAGCTGTTGCGGACTTTGGCCAAGAGGTACGCCAAGGAATGTACTCTCCCACGGAGCAGTGAGCTTAATAGCGTCAAAATAAACTATGCTATTTATATAATTAACAATCTCGCTTGGACTCTTATGCACAAGGTTATTTAATACGTTGTAAAGCCCGAAGAGGACTGGAAGCTGAATAAGCGTAGGAAGACATCCTGCCGCTGGATTTACGCCGTGCTCTTTATAGAGCTTCATTGTCTCTTGTTGAATTCTTTTATTATCCCCCTTGTGCTTTGATTTTAGATTTGAAACATGAGGGGCAACATCCTGCATTTTTTTGCTTGCTTTAAGCTGCTGATTTATAAGAGGGTAGAGAACAATTCTTATTACAATAGTTAGACCAATGATAGAAAACCCAAGAGGATAGGGGACATGAAGAACTAATAGGCCTTGATAAATGGCAACTAAGACATTAAGAAGCGGATAAACAATAATACTGTTAAATATTTCCATATTAGCTGGTTATTGGATTACACTTTAGTATTCTAACAAATCCTAAAGAGATTCCTCTTATTACCCCTTTCTCATTTATCATTCTTTTAGAATATGCCGAGCATGATTCTTCAAATCTACACATCGAATTCACGCCCAAAAGATTCTTGAGAAGAGGAGAAGCAAAAATCTGGTAAAGGCTGATTGTTGAAATAGATACTGCTCTTATCATTTAATAAATCTTTCTTTTTGAAACAATTCTTCTATTTCCCGGGCAACGTTTTCCCTCGAAGCGTCTAGTATAGAGGCCTTTGGGAAGAATATAAAATCATTTCCGCCCTCTATTCTATCAAATATTTGCTCTATAGTCATGCTCAATTTTCTTTTTATGGAATTTCGGGCTACTGCGCTCTTGTCGACTTTTTTTGAAATAACAAATCCAAAACGGGGCATATCGAAGGTGTTTTTTGCAGTTTTCAAAACAAAATTTTGACTATTTATACTTCTGGGGTTAACAAGCCTTAGGGAAGAAAGTCTATTAATTTTCTTTAACATTTAAACCGTAAGCTTCTTTCGGCCTTTTGCACGCCTTGAAGCAAGAACTTTTTTCCCGCCGGATGTTGCGCTCCTAGACAGGAATCCATGCTTCCTTGCTCTCTTTAGTTTTTTTAGTTTTCTGAATTTTTCCATTTCAAGCATAAATTATACCAAAATTAGCTTTATCATTAAAGTAGTAAAAAAGATGCAGTAATACACAGTTTTGAGATATTGAGAGAGTTATCCACATTTGTTAGACTTCATTGTTACAGATGAGTGATTTGGATTTTGAAAAAACATGGAAAAAGGTTCTGGCTGAAATTCAGACCGAGGTGTCTGGCGCCAACTTTCTAACTCTTTTCAAAAACACTGCTCTAATTTCCCTTGAGGATAATGTAGCTACAATCACTGCTCCGTCTACCATAGTTATTGACCTTCTAAACAAACGCTTTTATGAAATGATCAAAACCGCAGTGGATAAGCAGACCAAAGCAGATACAAAAATAATATTCTTACCTCGCGCCCCTATCCCCAAAGCCAAAGATGCAGGCCCGCTTTTTATGACGTCCGACAAACCAATAAAGCCAGTTGGACATCTTCCGAGAATCCGAGCAGATTACGCTTTTCAGAACTTTGCTGTATCAGGAAGCAATCAGCTAGCATTTGTAAGCGCAACGACTGTTTCTAAAAAACCGGGGACTGCATATAATCCACTTTTTATATATGGCCCAGTTGGGGTAGGGAAAACCCATCTTATGCATGCAGTTGCAAACGAACTCTACTTAAAGCATCCGGACAAAAAAATCACGTACACAACTAGTGAGGAGTTTACGAACGAAGTGGTTGAGGCAATTCGAAATAACAATACAGCTCAAATGAAAAGACGCTTTAGAGGACTGGATCTACTTATGATTGACGATATTCAGTTCGTAGCGGGAAAGGAACGAGTGCAGGAAGAACTTTTCCACACCTTTAATATCCTTGTGGACAACGCTTCTCAAATTATCCTTACTTCCGATAGGCCACCTCAAGAGATTAAAAAGGTGGAAAGAAGGCTATTGTCCCGATTCTCCGGAGGCTTAACAGTAGATATTGATAATCCTGATTTTGAGCTTAGATGCGCAATTCTTCTCACAAAAGCTAAAAAGTATAATTTTGACCTCGACATTGAAACAGCCAAGGTAATTGCGGAAAAAACTCAAGACACCAGGGAGCTTGAGGGACTACTTCTCAGAGTAATGACAGAGGCCTCTGCTGCTGAGGCAGATGCTAGCCCTGATCTTGCTTCAAAAGCGCTTAAAAGCAACCAGGGATTTAAGCAAGCGTTTCATCCGGATGAAGTTATCAAGAGTATTTGCGAGTTTTACAATATTAAACCTACTCAGCTTAAAGGTGTAAAGCGAGATGCAAAGCTTGTTCGCGCAAGACAAGTCTGCATGTATGTGTTTAAAAACGAGGGAGGACTGACTTATTCTGAAATCGGAAATTTGCTTGGAGGCAGAGACCACACGACCATAATGCATGGTGTGGGTAAAATTGAAAACCTAATTGAAAGCAAGCAATATACCGAAGAAGCGCTCGGAATAAAAGATTTTAGAGGTGAATAACTTTTCAACTATTTACACAATTAAGCATACTTCAAAACTATTCACAAGTAATACACAGTCTTTATCAACAAGTTATCCACTTTTTTCTGTGGCTAGCGCGTTGCTTTTTTCCACTTTTCCTGCTAACCTACTACAACAACAAATATATATATTATGTTAAAAGCCACGATTCTAATAGAGAATTTAAAAGAAGGGATAACATTAGCACACCACGCCATTTCTTCAAGAAGCCCACTACCAGTTTTATTAAATTTCTTACTAGAAGCCAAAGATGGAAATTTGATTATATCAGCGACCGACCTAGAAGTAGGAATAAGAATTAAAGTTCCAGCCAAAGTAGATAGTGAAGGACAGATAACAGTGCCCGCTAAAACATTTTTGGATTTGGTATCAAGTATTAGTCAGGATAAGATCGAACTGGAAGAAAAAGAAGGGGGACTGGAACTCAGAGCAAGCAAGTTAAAGACGCAATTTCCAATTCTTTCTGCAAATGAATTTCCAAAGCTTTATGAAGAAAAAGGAGAAAAGCAGGCGGAATTTAAAAAAGAGCTATTTGATAATGCAATCTCAAGAGTGGCTTTTGCTGCAGCACTTGATTCCACAAGACCAGCTCTGTCAGGTGTTTTAGTAAAACGAGAGGGAAGTGGAATGACTCTTGTAGCAACGGATGGGTATAGACTCTCGTTAAAAAGAGACATTCAGGTAAAAGATCCTGTTAAGAAAGAAGGGGAGTCGTTGTTAGTTTCTGCAAGAGTGATAAAAGAAGTTTCCGGCACAAAGATTAAGGAAAGCGACATTAGTCTTTTTGCAGCCTCTACAAGCAATCAGATTTTATTTGAGATGGGGGAGACTGAGATTGTTGGGAGACTAATTGAGGCTGAGTATCCAGATTATCAGAAGATCATCCCAGAAGACTCAGCTACAAGGGTTGAATTCGATCGTGCAGACGCTCTAAGCGCTGTGAGGAGTTGTTCTGTGTTTGCTCGAGAAGCGGCAAATATAATTAAGATCTCTATTACAAAAGAAAAAATGGTTTTTTCAGCATCAGCAACAGGAGCAGGGGAGAATGAGGCTGAGATAGATGCAAAAACTACAGGAGAAGAAAACGAGATTGCGTTTAATGCCAAATACTTGTTGGATTTTTTAACAAATGTGGATGATGAAAATTTAACATTTGAAATGAATGGACCTCTTAATTCTGGGGTTTTTAGAATCGCAGGAGACAACTCCTATCTTCATTTAATAATGCCGATTAGGGTGCAGGCGTAGGAACGGGAACCTCGCTTCTTTCAAGACCAATTACCTGAGATACATCATCAATGTTATTTTGCTGCAGGAAAGTGTCTAGTTCTGTATCGCCAGCTTCGGTATTTTCAGGGTTAATATACAAGTAGAAGAGACCTGAGCCATAATCATAAGCCATGCTGAAATTAGCTCCTGTGTGCGGAAGCTTTTCTATTAAGCTGCTTACTTCAAAAACCTTTTCGTAAGCGGGTTCCTCTGTCTCGGGGTCATAGTGTTGTGTATTGGGGCCTTTAGGAAAAAGGGTAAAAGAGTTTATTAGAAAATAAAAAACAGGGATTAATGCAAGGCAAGCAACTGCAATTAACAATAAATATTTCTTGTTCATTTATATAATCATAACAAAAAAACTTTTTTATTCAAACTAAGGACAAAACCCCCTAACTAAAGGACCTGCGCGACTAGCTCCAGTAGGAAGGCTTGCAGGGTAAGGCACCCCATTATATGAGACCTTAATCCTATTGCCATTTTTAAGGTGGTTTACGTGCAGATGAGGTCCAGTGGATTGTCCCACATTTCCGATTTCGCCAATCTGCTCTCCCAGTCGAACCGTGTCTCCAGTTCTAACTTGAATTTTTTGCATGTGGGCATATACTGTTTCATATCCCCCAGCATGAGTTATGTGGACTTGTCCATTTGGTAGATATATGTATGAAACCCTACCATTTGCGCTTGCGCGAATCGGGTCGCCTAGGTCTACCACGCCTCTATTAAAATCAACTGAGTAATCGCTGTGAGCTGGATATGTCGAGCCTGCATAGGTCAATCCACATTTAAACGGCGGCCTGAATACGCCGGGAGTTAGTCCGTCATCCCCAGGAGCGTCGTCTCTAGGTTGACCTATTATTGTTTCCCAAATTTGACCCACCTGAGCATTAACTTGTGGAACGCTGGAGATAAATAATAGTCCTGTAAGAGATATGCTCAAGATAATGAAAAACTTTTTCATATAGTTTAATAATACGCTTGAAAAATGTGTAAGGTCAAGAACTGCTGGTTACCTAGGGCAAGACGAGCATTTCTTATCAAGCCCTGCTGCTGTAATTTGAGAGCAATATGGTTGGTCACTGAATCTGGGAGACCCACATAGGCAATAAGCTGCCTCCCAGTATTTAAAGCTCCCACCTAAAACATCATTATTTCTGGTAATTGCCTCTTGTGCTTGTCTTTGCCAAGGCAGGTCGCCTCTTTTAGGCTCTCGTGAAGTATTATACGGTTTTCCCGGGTTAGGATAGGTTCTGTCCATCTGGAATTGTCCCCAGGTGTTAAAAGATCGTCCCCAGCCATTGGGACCATTGCCTGGTGACTCGCATCTGGCAATTTCCATCCAGAAATCTATATAGCCTTGATTTCTATGCGATTGAGTTTCGCTTTGGGTGATTACTTCTCGAAGCTTAGTTTCGCTAAAGCTACAAACTGGATCCCCAAAATTAGTTCCCGTTCCGCGCATTCTATTCCCAAGCTTAGAGTTATAATTTCGGGAAATCTGCGTCATAATCCTTGTATATTTTCCTCCACATGTGTAGTGGCTGGGTTCAGCGCCAGCGCCCGCGTTAAGGTCGTTTTGATCAATCTGGGGCGCATTATCATCCCAGGGCGTGTAGTCTCCGGCATCAGGCTCAGTGCCGACCGTATCGTCTGAGGCATCTTCAATAATTGCAGTATTTTTTCCGCGCTCATCTCTAACTGTCGGACGGATAGTAAGGGTAAAAGTATGCTCGGTTTTCGTTGTAACATTAGGGTTGATAAAATCAGAGATGCTCCAGGCAATGATCTCATTTGGAGGACTTCCTAGCTTTCTGTATGGCGCATCCGCTGATAATATTTCATGCCCAAAGCCCGGAGCGTCAATCAGCGTTAGGTCATCAACGGACGCTGTTGCCTCAAGGGGATCATAAGATATTTTAATTGTGTATGTTATTGGTTGGTCATTTTCCACTTTTTCAGGACCATTTTTCTCTATTGTGGTGCCAATCGGGGGCGGAAGTATTTCGGTATGGCTTGATAAATTACAATATTGGTGTACTGCGGGAGCCCAGACTTCCCTTAAGAGCCAGCCGTTTGTGACCTGGCATACGTTTAACATAATAATAATTACGATTATAGTTATTGCTGCGATTGCACCAATAACTATAATAACGTAGGGATTGGTCGCTACAGCTCTAAGCGCAGCTTTGCCTAGTGTTTTTCCTGCTTTGCCAAGCATTTTGGATTTTCCCCTAAAGCCGGGGGGCATCCGAGATATGCTTGGCCTTGGTCTCCCTCTGTTTGGGAGGGGATTGGATTGACCCGGAGCATGTGGCATGCTGTACTTAGATATGCTTGGGGTGGTCCTTGGGGCAGGATAGATTGGCTCAGGTGTTGTCGATAGGGGCGCAGGCTTTACCCTTTTGAATTTTTGAGTAATTCTTCTAAATATTGACTTAGGTTTTTCTGGTTTTTGATCATTTTTTTGCGTGATGTTAGAGTCGGAGTTTTTGTTATTTTGTTCATCGGGGTCATTCTCCTCATGATATGAATGATGGTCATGTTCAGTTTGTTTTTTTTCTTGTTTTTCTTCAGTTGGGGAGGCGGAGGGCTCTTCCGGTTTTCCTTGCGGATTTGCAAAATATGCAGATCTTGACAGGAAGGGGCCCAGGGCATCCCTTGGAGGAATTCCCAGGACATCAGCGAATTCCTCAAGGCTATTTGCATTATCGAGTCTTTTTTGTACCTCAGGCTGCGATATAGACAATAAATCCAGATATTCCCGTGCGGGTGATTTGGTATCTGCCATATTTATGTGACAGGCTTAACATCTTGATTAGCCTGCGGTTGTAAGGGAATAGATGGAACCTGCGGCTGTTGAAAAAGAGCCTGCTCAAATGCATCGGACGCAGCACTTGGGGCAGACTGTGCTTTAACGGTTGGAGCTTCTGGTGGTGGCTGTAGGACAGGCTGGGTCGAAAGCGGTTTGGCTAATGCTTGTTCAAGGTCATCCATTGGGTCACTAACTGCGCTAGGATTTATTATTTGGGGTGCTTGAGGCATTTCTTTTGCGACCCCGAAAGAGGCATCCTGATCTATAATCCTTTCTTTTTCCTGTCTTCTAAGAAGCTCTTCAGGATTTGAGGTTATAAGCTCGTGTTCAAATGGGGCTGCGACAGCGCGCATCGCCACGTGGGAAAGGCCAGCAAAGAACAGGCCTTCTCCGACGCCTGAGGCGAGCAAGAGCTGTTTTTCCTGGTCTGAAAGATAGAAAATTTCTGAAACCAGGTCTATCTCGGTCGGGCTTTGTTTTAGAAGAATCTGAAGAGAAGAGTTCGATAGAATCGCTTTTCCATAGTCGGTGGACAGAAAATCTTGTACGTCTTGGGTCGCTGTGGTTAGCGCTAGATAGTATTTTCTTGCTCTCTTGGCAATACCATGCACAAAACTGGCAGAGTCGTCGTATTTCATAAGATACCAAGCTTCGTCAAGAACCAATAAGCGCTTCTTAAGGTCTTTTCTAACCTTTGTCCAGATAAAATCAAGAATAATTTGCATCGCAACCGGGCGCAATTGATCTTCAAGTCCTTTTGTTGAAAACACTGTTAGCGGATTTTTGATATCAAAATTTGATTGCTGGTTAAATATGCCAGACATGCTTCCCTTGATGAACTTCTCAAGCCGAAGCGCCAGATCACGGGATGTTTCATCCTCCATGCCCAAAAGGACTTTGTACAAGTCTTCCATTAGAGGGGGTTGTTTGGTTTGTGTTGCTGGGTCTGATGTAATACCGCGAAGCCTGTAGGTTTCAACGAGGGCGCGATCTAGGATTGCATCATGCTGTGCGTCAATTTCACCAAGCACAATTCTAAGAAGTGCATGAAGAGAGAGTATTTTAAGACCTAGTTCGTTTTGTCCTTCTTCATATCTTCCTGAGAGATCAAAAGGGTTGATTTTTACAGCAGAGCCAGGGGCGAATTCAACATATTCTCCTCCGAGAGCATGAGTGAGGGAGCTATATTCTCCTTCAGGATCTATTACTATTACTTCCGTTCCAAACATAAAATGCCTCATGATCTCAAGCTTAATAAGATAGGACTTTCCTGCACCCGATTTTCCAAAAACAACCTCATTGCCGTTTTCCAAAGAATAGCGATCAAAGATAATCAGCGACCCATTTAGCTGATTTATTCCATACATTACGCCTTTATCCTGCGTAAGGGTGGCCGAGGTGAACGGAAAGGTTGAAGCAAGACTAGTTGTGTCCATGTTGCGCGGTAAATAAAGCTGATCTTGCCCAAGCGGGATAGAGGCTTTGAAACCAGCTTCCATTTGAAGAGTAGCGGGCTTAGCCATAATAAGAATGGAGGAGAGCAGGGTTTTAAGCCTTCTGCTGGCTTCTCCAAGCTCCTTCTGATCATCTGCCATCAGGGTTATATAGAGCGAGAATTGAAAGAATCGCTCGATGCCCTTTGCAAGCTCTTCTTGGACTGCTAGGGCATCTTCTAGTGCGGCGCTGACGCGTGGGTCAAGGACTTTATTATCTTCTTCTTGTTGCTGAAGAGTTGCCTGCATTTCTGCAACTTTTCTCCTGATGTTATCTAAAACATCGCTAGAAGTGGTTGGGTATGCAAACATTGAAATATTAAGTGACTGATCGAAGTCGATTAAAGGTTCAAGCCAATTTGGGGAAACAAATCTGGGATATCCTACTACAAAATAAGTTCTGTAAAACTTGTCGCCTACTCTAATATGGCCAAAGTCTACTTCGATTGATGGGGGAGCAATTATATCTGTAATAGAATTTATTCCGCGCTCAAATTTTGTATTCTTTTCGGTTTGGGGTTTTGGCATTTCTTTCGCTTCGTGTTTATTCTTTTTGAACATATTATCTCCTAACTCCTTGTACATGCGGGTGATTTATGCCATCTAGTAGCTTATCCTCCGGTTTTTCCTGGTTATAAATCTCGTAATAAACTCTTATGAGTTCATTTTTTCTTAAGATCTGTGAGTTTAGTCCGATTCTGGAGAGCTCCTGGATTACTGATTGAGACTTGGAATAAAGTGCATTTTTTGCGTCATTCACGAAAGCATTTTTATCCTTCGAATTGCCTACGTTCGCAGCTCCTTTTTCAAGAAAAGAGAAAGAGATTGCTATATAAAACTTTTTATCAAGAACAACGTTATTTTTAACTAGATCTGCGATGAAGTCTTTATATTGCTTGATGTGGTCGCCTAGCTTTGGATTGGTTGTTTTTACAGCTTCATCTTCAAGGAGACTGATATAAGAGCTTATGTCAAGCTTTCTGCTAAGAATTACAATTTGAATTGGAAAAGAAAGAGAATTTAGAAGAGATGCGTAGGAGAGTATTCTAGCCTGTTGTTCCTCTGCCGATTGAAGAGAAAAATTTGTCGCGACTACTTCAATTACTTGACAAGCTTGGCGTCCAGGGAGCACAACAATATCATCTTGAATATCTTCAATTCCCATGAACCGCTGGGTAGTTGGTTTGTTGTTTTGAGCAGGTGTTCTCATTAGTTAAACAACTCCCTTCGAAGCTCCTCTCTGGGGTCTACTGAAATAATCTCAAGTGGCATTACCGGAGCCCCTTGCATTTCCATCTGGACCGCATCAAATTTGTGCTGCTCTTTTGGATCCTCAAATGTTATAAGATATTTTCCGTTTGATAGCGAAGTTGCTGAGGCAAATCTGCCAAGAGCGTTTGTTTTAAATGCTCTGACCGGATTTGAGTCCTGATCTTTTACCTCGACTAGCATATTTGGAAGAGGATTGCCGCGTGGATCTTTAATTATTCCTGTAATAAGATTCGGAGCTTCAGGCATGGCGGGCAAACCAGCGGATTTTTCCATTCCCTGAGGAACTTGTCTCACTCGCTGGGTTGGCAATACAGGTTTGGCAATAACAGGATTAAATGTGGGCTGGGCGGCGGTTTGGGCCTGTGCTTTTAGCGTAAGGAGTTCTCTTTCAAGTGCTTCCCTCTGGCGTCTGGCTTCTTCCAGCTCTTTTTCAAGATTAATTTGTTGTTGGGATTGTTGCTGCTGGGTTTGCATTGTTGGTTGTGGCTGAACTGGTTGCGGTGCGGCAGTCTCCTGTGGAGCATGCTGCTCTGCATTTTTGACCTCCAATTCTTTTTTTAGCTCAACAACATGTCCCTCAAGAGAAAGCTTTTCCATATTTGCTTTTTGGATTTCTTCTTTGGCCTTATTGGCTTCGTCGTGGTCATCTAATTCCTGAATGACAGGATGGGCTTGCGGGGTTGGGAGCTGAATAGGGATAGTTGGCATTTGCTGGATGGGTTGCGCAGCAGTTTGAATTGCAGACTGTGCGACAGTTGGGTTCACCTGGGTAATAGAGACTGGTGCCGGTGTGACAATCGGATTCGACTGTGTAGATGATACGGGAGCTGTCTGGATAGATTGACGCGTGACAATCGGGTTCGCAGCATGTTTGATTATGGGAGCAGAAACTACAGGAGCGATATGGGCTGGTCCAGTCTTAGCTTCTGATAATCTAAATCCCTCCTTTTGATAAAGAAATTGAGTCGGGGAAATAAGTGCTTTAATGAAATTTGCGATCATAACATCCATGGGTCTTCCGTCAATTGGCACAAAAGCTATCATAGCTCCAAGAGCGAATGAGATTACAGAAAGGGGGAACTTGATAATAGAGGGCAATCCAAGAAGAAAGAAGAATACCCAGGCAAAAAAGGCACCCACAGCCAGATATATGAACTGCTTGATGGTCATATTGCCAATAAGTTTAAACTGAAATCCTGTTATGTCTTGCGGTATTGGATGATTTTCCATATTTTTTTAAGCAAACAAACTATCTAGACCTTTTCGAGTCTATAGTAGTCTTACTATTATTGACCGTGAAAAAATCCAATTCAAGAAATCAAAGTAGATCAGAAAAATTACAATTTAGCCTCAGGTGTGAAAACGATAATTTAAGCTGTAGATGTCAGAGCTATTCTTTCAAACATTGACCAATAAAACCTTCTGCGTCATATCGTCCTACGCAATTTCTTTGCGGACCACAATATTCTCCAGCAGAATAGCATTTTCCGCCGTCATTTCTAGCGCAGCCGCATAGACTTCCTTCACAAACCCTCCTACTGTCCACACACTCAAGTCTATCAGCTGGTCCTTCATCTCCCATGTATCCGATAATAGGGGCTTGTTCAGGGGGCAATATAGGCTCATTTATAGGTGGTGCATCAGCTCTATCTCTGGAAGTTGATGAGTCGCAGATCATAAAGCCTATTTTTTTAAGACATTCTACGCCAGTAATATTACTAATAAGATTAACTATAGCAAAGGATAAAAGAATAACAACAAGCCCTATTATAGCCCAGACTGCAGTTTTCCGGGCTCCTTCAACCTGCTTGGGATCTCCTCCAGAGGTAATGAACTTAATCCCGCTAAATATTATAAGAAATAAGGCTATTGTTCCCGCGAACATTAGCGACCAGAATAATAAATTTACAATTATCACGGGAACGCAATCGAGGGTTACTACATTTCCAACGTCTTTGCCTCCGTCATATACGCATTTTCCAGAACCAGATTCCAGGGAGTGAGGTTTAATTCCTTTTAATTCTTGAGCAAAGGCAGGGGAGGTTGCGAAGAATACTGCGATTGAAAAGAAGATTAGTAAAATGACTTTCCTCATATGTAAAAGCGTATCAAACAAAAAAAAGAAAAACAAGCGAAGAGAGTCTGTGAGTTAATTAGTTCTGTTCAGTTCCGCCAGTCCCAGTTTGGAGGCCGAGAGCTGGGAATGTAAAATCACCAAAGCTCAATCCGAAGAAGCTGAATACGATATTGAGCAGCAGGTACGAAAGGAATACGATTACAAGTCCAACAAGAGCTGCAACGATCATGTTTCTTGCGCCTTCTACTCCAGCTTTGTCTCCGCCTGACATAATCCATTTAATTCCTCCGAAGATTAAAAAGGCAAGTGCAATAAGTGTAGCAACGATAAATGCAATCGTGATAAGTGTTTGGAGTAAGCCACCCTGACCTTCTAGTTGGATTTTGCAAAGAAGATCGAAATTCCCCCCGCCGCTCTTAGGGCAAGGATCAACGGTCACAGCGAGAGCTTTATTTGTAACAAAGAGATAGGTGATCCCAGTTGTTATTAGAGCGGATATGGCAGATAGTTTTTTCATCTCTGTATTGATCGTAGAAACTTTTTACCCACTTGTCAAGGGCCATTTTAATTAGTTATCTGCAGATTGTTCCTTGTCCCGGAATTCTTTCAGGGAACTGACCAATAGGGCAATCAGGAGAAAGAAGATTAATTCCAAAAAATGATCCCACGATATTTATTATGAGGAATGCGCTAAATGTGACTACAAGTCCAATGATGGCATAAGTGAGTTTTTTTCTTGCAGCATCAACTGCGGTCTTATCTCCCCCAGACATGGTCCACTGAATACCCCCCATAATCAAAAAGGCTAAAGATAAGAGGGTTGCAACAATGAGCAAAGAAGTAACACCAAAAGAGATTACTTTCTGAAGCTCATTCGGTCCGCCTCGTGGCATGCCAGCAACGGGTTCGAAGGATTGGCCTCCTGGTACTGTAAGTGCAATTAATTTATCCATAGTTATTAGCGTCTAGCGTCTAGATTCCTCATTTTTGATGTTATCACATTCAGCATTTTAAGAATCTCTTCAAGCAGGGTATTTATTTTTTGAAATTCTGTTATTTTAATAAATTTTAATCTTTTAGAGATAATTAGTTGAGTTTCACGTTCGAGTGCTGAGCCATACGCTATTGAAAAAAAATGAGAATATTCTTTGGGGGATTTTCGTCCGTATCCTTCTGCGATGTTTGAGGGTACAGAAACAGCGCATCTTCTGATTTGAGAACTTAAGCCATAAATTTCAGATTTTGGAAAATTCTCGGTGAGAATAAAAATTTGTTCAACCAGGTTAATTGATTTCTGCCAGACAATAAGCTCTTTATATGATTTTAGATAAGCCATTTATGATTTATTATATCTAATCCTTATTTCTAGACGCTAAGCGCTAATTTCTAGTAGCTAATCAACTAAATCCTGGAATACCCAGTATATCAACAGTTATGAGTCTAAGTATAGAAAGTGAGAAGATAATAAGCAAAACCCCAGCAATCGCCGCAATTATTCCTTCTCTGGCGTCTTTAATTTTCTCAGGATCTCCTTGAGAGGTCATTAGTTTGTATCCGTTAATAATAAGAAGAACTATGAGTATTGTGCCTGCGAGGCTTAAGAGTAAGGTTAAGATGCTTGTGGCAAAGTCATCGGGATTGGCACTAATTTCACCGATTGCGGTTTGACATTTAAACTTACCATTTCCATTACCTTCTGCGTCTTTACCTTCTTTGCATGCAAGTGGAATTTTTCCAGGAAGATAGTCCGAGCTTATCCCGCATGCTCTGACTCCATCAGCACCTGCAGGAAGACATACGGCATCAGGATTTGCTGTGCATTGTGAATTATCAGTGCATCCTTCGGACCCCCCACCTGCCTTAATATTAAAATAGTTACTTTCGCATTTGTCAAATGCATTGTCTTTATTGTGGACCGTAATTTGATAATTCCCTTCACTAGCATCGCTTAAAAAAGAGATCCCGTCCTCGTACATTTTCTTTGCAGTACTAGGCGGAGGCCCATCTACTACTACGCCATCTTTTAAAAGAAGTGCGATATGTGGCTGAGTTAAAGGATTTCCACTCCCTCCATATGGGTTAAATTCAGTGACTTTAAAGCTGGGCTTCCATCCTGGGACCCAATCACTAGGCCCTCCGTTGATATCTATTACACAATAAGGCTTCACGGTAAACTCAACGCTGCAATATTGTTCATTAATATTTTTGCCTTTTGGAACTATGATTAATCTATAATTACCCGCTCTCCACTTGCCAGCTGTAATATCGACGGGAGCGCCAATATAAAAAGATCCACCATTATTACCCTGGGATCTAATTTCTTCAATCTTGATTGTATGATTATCTCTATTTACACTTAGGCTAGCTCCATCGCCTGTGGGAAAACTTATCAGAATTCTGACTGGATCAAATATTTCATATTTTATAAATCCCTCAACCTCTTTTGGCATATCAGCGAAGCTTGGGTCATAGCTGAGTGGAAAAGTAATTTTTGTAGATTTTGTACTTGGTGGAGACCACCCGCTAGAATCTTTTGCAGCATCATCAGCAAGCTCGCAATTAATTGCTGCATTGGCTTGGGGGATATGAGTCTGAAAAAGAGACAGAAAGATTAAAAAGCCTAAAAAGATATAAATTACTTTTTTCACAATTTTATCGTAAAGCAAATAAAAAGATTTATCAATCTTTTTAGAATATAGATTTATGATTTAGGATTTATGAATGTCTTGCTTTTGGTTATTAATCCTTGCAAAAGCTTGTGAGCTAAATCCGCCTGAGCTTTTAATTGTTCAAATTGATTTGGCTTTAGATAGTTTACATCTCTCAAAATAATCATAAAGTTCTTAAGCTCAGTTAAGGAGCCTTGTGTTAAGTCATAAAACTGAACCTTTTCTTTATAAGAGTGTCTGCCAAAGCCTTCTGCAATGTTTGCCGCAATAGATGAGGCTGCCCTTCTCATTTGGTCCGTGATTGAGTATGTTTCTCTTGGGGGAAATTCTGAAGTTACTTTATAAACATCAAGGACTAATTTATGTCCTTCTTTCCAGGCATTTAAATCAGTAAATTCCTTAATTGTGCTATTCATGAATCATAATTCTTGAATCATAATTCTTGAATCATAAATCATATTTATGACGTGAATTTAAAACCACGCCCTTTAATAGTTGCTATATGACTAGGGGAATTGGGGCTTTCTTCTATTTTTTTTCTTACCCTGAAAATCAGCTGATCAAGGGCCTGTTCGCTTACCCCTGCAGTAGAAGATAAATCTCCCCAGACCGCTGTAATTATTTCATCTCTTTCCAGTATTTTTCCTTCATTTTCAATAAAAAACTTTAGGAGCTTGAACTCAAATGAGGTGAGAGAGTCAGAAAGTATTATATCGCCATCTTTAATTTCCCGGGTTGCAGGATCAAAAGTTATTTTTTCGCTTTTATTTTCCTTGGGAGATTTTTCTTGTTTTTTAACAAACTGCGCAAAGAGGGGAATTGAAATTTTATTCCCATTTACCAGGTGCACCTTTTCTAAATACGTCGATTTAAACTCTGATTTAAATGTTTCGAGATAATTTTGCTCAGATGGAGTTAGCCCTTTCCAGATTTGTGTAAAAAGGGAAATAACTTTAGATTTTGAAAGCAGAAATTCCTCAAGGTCCTCGTATTTATCAGATTCCAGACAGGCTTCAATGGAGAGCCTTGTCAATTTTCCGTGCCCCGCTGTTAAATTTAAAATTTTTTTAATTTTATCTTCTGTCAATTTTTTCTTTGCGGTTGTCTGAAGATAAAATATTCTGAAATTTAGACTAGCCATGTCTTTTAAGGGAAGATAAATCTGATTTCCTTCCAGGAATTCATAAAAATCAGTATATATTGATGGATCCAGGGTTTCTTCCAGGGGCCTATTAACAGAAAACACTACTGAGAATTTATATTTTGCTCTATTTCTTAGCGCTCTAAGATTTGTAAAGAATTCCGGAGAGATATTGGGAATATAGTCTTCGAATCTATCGATTAAAAATACCAAGCTTAGCTTTTTTTCCAGTGAAAGATAATCAATAAGTTTTTTTAGTCCCTGCAGTACTACCTGCTGGTCTGGAATTTCAAGGCTTTCTTTAAGAAGTATTTGTGCCTTTTCAGCCTCTTTGTCCATAGAGCGCTCTTTTAGGGAATCAATTATTGCGAGGAAAAAGAATTTGAGCACTTCAGTTTCATCTTTTTTTCTCATCTCAGAGAAATTCATGAGTACAAAGTGAATGTCGTTATGAGCATTTCCCAGATGAAGCTGTCTGCAGGCCCTGTTATAGGAAAGAATTCCGAGCAAGTTTGATCTGCCAACTCCTGGAAAGCCAATTATTTCAGCTGAATTCCCAGACCAGATAAAGCCAATCAGTTTTCTGATTTCTTTTTCCCAGCTCTCAGGTGGGTAGAGTGCTTCAAAACGTTCAAAATTTTCTGTATTCATGGCAGTTATTCTCATTTAAATTATCTCCTCAAACTCTTCATGTGTCAAATAATCTACGTGTTAAGTTGCTGTAAGGCAGATATCAAGCCTATAGCAGAGCTTTAATATAAACTGCACGCATTATGGAAAGAGAACCCACTGGACAAGCTCAGGGCGCTCAGCCTGAATTGACAGCGCAAGGTCAAAACACATATTCTAGAAGTGAAGGTAATAATATGCCAGAAGTAGGAAATGGACCAGATCAAGGTCCTACACCAGAATCAGCAGCGGGTACAGGAGGGGCAAGCGCTTCGCCAGAAGCGTGGATAGCTCAGCTTAAAAGTGTGGCTGAGAGCGAAGACGCGCCTGCAGAGAGAAGAGAAGGTGCTCGAAAAATTTTAACAGGTTTGTCTCAAATGGCTGGCGGAGAGGGCGGTAATGGAGGCACAAGCAATAAGGATACAGCTACTGGTGGAGAAGGTGAAGAAGCCCCTAAGCCAAAGAGAAAAGGGCGAGAAATAGATGAGAATGCTAGTATCATTGAAAAATTACAGGTTTTAACAACTAAGTATGGTGGAAACGAACATGATATTGATACAACACTAGCCAGTTCAAATAGAGAAGAGAGAGGTCAATTTTTTAATAACATTTTTCTGGCTCTTGACTCTCAGCCAAGTCAATTTTCAGATGTTTTGATGGGTCCTATGACTGGCCCAGGTAGCCAGTGGGACGGGTTTATTCAGGCAATGGGGAGAGTTGCAATGGGTCCGACAGGAGCAGAGTTAGCAGCAAAAGATCCAGAAGCTTTTAGAGAAATTAAGGAAGATTATGAAAAATTTCAGAAAGAAGCGGATGCCAGAAAAGTTCTTCATGATGTCACAGCCATTCTTTATTTGCCAGGCGTAAAAGGAGAAACATTATTTGGCTATACTGAAAAATTTGAGTCAAGCCTTGTAGATATGGCTTTTACGACCCCTGGAATACGCGAGATGGTGGATATGTATGAATTTGCGATTCGCGAAAGCATGGCTACGCATGAGCATAGGGGATATTTAGATCCTGAGAAAATTCGATCAAGAGTTAAATCCGAGACATACATAGATAGAGATGGCGTAGAAAGAGGCAAGGTGACTGTTGAACCTTCGGAAATAGATGCAAGGGCAATTGAGTTATTTAAAGAGATGGTAAATAAGGGACTTATTAAAAGCAGAACTAAAGACGGACGAGAATTTACACTAGACGATCTTAAGCCTTGGGAAATTACCAGGATTTTTAACATTGCCCGCGGAAGTATGATTGCATCAGGAAGAATAGTTTCTCTTGCCGCAGAGAGCAAGCTTCCCCCTGGTCCAACTCGATCCGCAAGTGCATTTTTGCAGGATATAGTTCAGGAGTACAGCGCTTTAAAGCATCTTAATGGAAAATTTGGAATTACCTCAGAGGCTCTCGCAGCATATCTTTATAAAGGTACAACAGGAAATGTTGAGGCTGATAGCTTGTTTAAGAGGTGGAATCCAAAAGAGCTTAAGGAAATGTGGGATAGATATCATGATGATCCTGAAAAACTTCTTAATAATTTATCAAATGTATTCTATTTGGGGCGAATGAATCCAAATAGAGCAGGAGATGTATGGACATGGATGTCGTGGCGCGCTGAAAATAAGTCTGATGCAGTAACCATGGTCCAAAACTTTCTACTTGAAGGAGAAAAGAAAATGGTAGATAGATGGAATGATACTCATGAAACAGGGCCACGAGCTGAAGAATATATTGCTTATTTAGATAATCCTGATTTTAAATTTAAATTTACTGATGAAGAGTTTTTTGAATTATCTAAAGAAGAGAGAAATGCACTAAAGCATGAAAGAGAAGCAAAAATGGTTAAGATGAAAGACGCTTGGAAAAAAGCGCATCCTAATGCAATTGGAATTGAAGAATTTGAAAAGTTTTATGAAGAATATCAGAACTGGTCAGGAACAGGATTCAGGTTTGAAAAGATGCGCGGTGATTTGGATAAGGCAATGGATTATACGCAGCATGAGCATGGAGTAAGCGAAGCTGAACAGCACAAGAAAGATAGGAAGACAATTGATGATGCCATGAAGCTTATGAAAAGAATGGCAGCTCTCCAGGGTCATAGGCTTTACACGGTTTCTGAGCATGTAAGGAAAAGAATTGATGAGGCTGCAGAAAAAGCTCATCCCGAAATTAATAAACACATGAAGAATATTGTTTTAAGGGATGTTCAGCTTACAGAGTCTGCATTCTTAAACGCGAGAGAAAAAATACTTAATGCTGGTATCTTCTTTGATCAAGCGGAGCTTGATATGACAAGCCAGGGTTTTGATTTTTTTGCAGAAGCTATAAGAGAGGACATTGCGTATACAGATGATAAAGGCGAGACGCATACTTTAACAAGGGATCAGAGAATAAAAATGGCAAAGGAATTCGTAGGGCTTGTAAAAGAAGATTTTCATCATGAAGAAGAACATCATGGCAAGATTGGAGAAGGAGATCATGCAGTCCGGGGAAAATACTTTGAAGAATTTGTTAAGAAAAGAGAATACACACACGGGTTTGTGCTCTGGACTGGAGACGTGCCAATTGATGAATATAATGCAACTTCTGTCGGTCAGACAGGAGCATTTGTAAGGCGTGCAAGGGATAACAAAAATCAAGGACTTGCCACGGGAGCTGAGACAAAGCTTTTGGATAATCTTAAGAATATTCACAATGTGCAGCAGCTTGAAGAAGTTTTTGAAGAAATCTTTGCAAGCATAGATCATTATGATCGCAGCAAGGCACAGCAAGCGATAGCAGAGAAGATGATGGGAATACTCAGGTTCTATAAAGCTGATTCATTGACAAAGATTCCTTTTTTAGGGCTTGCTTGGAAAGCTGCTAATGCCAAAAATGTTTCTTTTGCTAGAATGATGTATGGTCCTGAGGCGCTTGCTTTAGAATCTAGTGAGATAAATAAGCTTATTAGGCATTTTGCTCACACGAAAAAAATTACACATGAGCAGGAGAGATGGCTTATGGATAAGCTGGGCGCAACAAATAAGCATCTTGCTTATGAGTTAGGTCTTGATGCCACCGAGCTTACATCTATGGCAATTTTTATGCAGCTAATAGCTTTAATTGGACAAGAGCTTGCAGCTGGAGTTCAGGACGCAGGATAAGAAGTGGGTGATTTTGTTCACTCTTTTGGATGACCAGGGACCTGAGGTTGCTGTCCCGTAGACGTTTGGTGACCAGACGTTCCTTCACCGCCTCCGCCACCTCGATGGGAAGTATTATAATAAGGGTTTCCAAAGTATTTATAGAACCGATCCATAGGCGATGATCCTTCAGGATTGAAGTATCTTCTCTTCTGACCCATTTCAAATGTTCTCTTAGGTATTGCTCCCACAAATCCTGCGCCTGCTGTTACTGGCTTAAATATAGGTCCGAAGTCAAGTTTTGGAGCTTTAAGTGCAGCTTTTACAGTAGTCATTACATTTGGAAGCATAAGGACAAATCCGAATCCTATGAGTGCTGCGACTCCTGTTGCGCTCTGTCCTCCCATGAGGGGTGGGACAAAACGAGACGAGAGGGCAGCCTCTCCTGTTGCATCAATTGCTCCGACCAGGTAATTTCCCAGGATGAAAAAACCTATGGCTACAGGGAAAACTGCTAAGTTTGCAAGTAAATCTCTAAACCAAGCCCCTATTCCAAGGCTTGATCCGGGCAATATGCCAGCAAGAATCCAGAACGGCGCAAAAATAATATCAAGAATAATATTTATGTAGCAGAATACGAGCGCCACCCAAAGTCTCAAAAGAGCAGAAATCATGGCAATTACTATGATTATGAAGGCCAGTCCGGTGATAAGTCCTCCAAATACATCTCCTGCTAAGCCAAAATCTCCCCTGCCTTCAAATGCGGATTGGATTAATCCGCCAAAAGCCTTTGACGTTTCCTCAGCCACCCCCAGAATTCCATTATTGAAGATGTTTCCACTGAAGTTAAATGAAGCATTTGCTGCATCAAATGGATTTCCGGATTGAACAATAGACAAAATGTTACCCGAGTTTGAGCCCGTAGCGCTAGTTAGGACGCTTGCAAAAAGATATACGGCTACCCACATTACATCTATCATAAATCCCGCTATGGCAAAAGAAAAAGTTATGACGACGATTCCAATTATTATTTTGGGGATTTGATTCTGGATTGTCATCACTGTTCTAGGGTCAATATGAATCCTAAGCATAATTCCCAATCCAATGACTACAAATACAAGAATTAATATGAGGTATGCGATATTTCTCATAGCAACCCAGATTTTTAGAATCGGTTCAATTCCGCAGAAGCCAACTCCGCGTGGGCTTGTTGCAGGATCTGAACAAGGATTTGTGTCATTTCCTCCAAATTGTGCATATGCACTTTTTGTTATGCCGAAATTGCTTTGTGCATATGCAACGTATTGTTTGGCGGAGATTGGTGGAGCAAAGGTGTAGTCTATTAGTCTTCCTGATACTGCAAGAAGTCCTCCGCCATTTTCAACAAATCCTATTTTTCCAGTTTCTGGATTTACACCAAGGCATTTTTGACTGGGTCGGGATGGGTCAAATCCTGCAAGCTGACAGCTGAGGGCAGAAATTGCTTCTATCATAATTATCTGCGTGCCGGAGGTGATGTTGACAGGAACATCTGTATCAGTATTTGTAATTTCTGAAACTTGATAATCGCCTTGAGGTTCACCAATTACCGTCTCGGTAGCGTTGGTATTTGCGGCAGTAATAAGAGAGGTTATGAATATAAAACACAGCAAAAACAGTACTCGGACAGAGATTTTCATGACTAATTTTAGTGTGCTTTATTTTGAAAAAGTTGTCAAGTTGGATTCAGGCTCAAAAACTGATAAAATAGAATAATGGAGAGGTCGCATAGTGGACTAGTGCGGCTGTCTTGAAAACAGCTGTGGGTGCAAGCCTACCGCGAGTTCGAATCTCGCCCTCTCCGCTTGTCAAATCGCTGCTTCTTATTTCGTCTCCCATGTATTTGATTTTCAACTTTTCGTAGGATTTTTCCTTAAAATTCCTGCGGAATTTTAGCAGCGAAGGGTTCAAATGAATTTCTTGACTGAATAAGAGTATTAGGTTACATTTAGATTATGGAATCTGCCGAGGAAAATCATCCCCATCCCCAGGAGAACGATGAGCGTTTTGGTTATAATGATGTAAGGACTCTTTTATCGTGGACATCACCGGGAAGACCATTCATTAAGAGAGGAAAGCAGTTTTATATGACTGCTCTTCTAATCGCACTCCTTGTTGAAGTAATATTATTTTTATTCTCACAATACCTATTTATGTTTGTGATAGCTTCCTTAGTTTTTGTAGGCTTTGCGTTTTCTGCAACCCCACCGAAGAATTTTCATTACAGAATTTCAACAGAAGGCATAACCATCGAAGATCATTTCTATCTTTGGGAAGAGCTGTATGATTTTTATTTTAAGAGAAGGGAAGGCGTAGACATACTACATGTTAGAACTCAATCTTTTTTGCCTGGTGAAATAATATTAAGTCTTGGTGATATTCATCGAGATCAAATAAAGCATGCAATGCTGCCATTTCTGCCATACAGGGAGTTGGTGAAGCCAACCTTTGCTGAGAAATCCGGAGATTGGCTATATAAGAACTTTCCTCTTGAAAAAAGCTAATTAATCTATGCGGCTTCTCTTGCTGCGCTAGTTCCTCCATACATTGCTCCCGCAACCAGTATGCCTGCTGCAAAGAGGGCTGAAAGCAGACTGTTTCTTTTGGCAGGATCTTCTTCATTTCTAACCAGATCTTGAGCAGTTCGTTGTCTTTTGTTGGGATCCTGTTCATTGGTAAGATTATTTACCATTTCCTCAGTTACTACTTCTGCAAGTAGAGGATCTAATTTAGCGACTGCTTCTTGTGCTCTTGTTTCGAGTGTTTGAGCTTCTGTGGCAGGAAGGCCATTTTGGCGTGCCTGCTGCGCTTCATAATTTAGCCTGCCAGCTTCCATAGCAGCTTGTGCAAAACGGGTTTTTGCAGGGAGCTTTTGGGCTTCAGTCGATGTTTCGGGTCGAATTGGAGTTGGTGGTGCAGGAGAATCTTCGCTGGATACTGAAGGCGCTCGTGATTCTACGGGTTTTGGGGTAAATCCTAGGACTTGATTAACCTGATCCCATGATACGGGTTTTCCATCAGGACCAATTGCAGGATTCTCACTCGGAAATCCCAAAGTTTCATTTACCCGCTGCCAGGAGATTGGTTTTCCATCAGGGCCTATTGGGATATTCCCTGGATGATTAGTTTCTGTCGTTTCGGTTGCTGCAGCTTTTTTTGCAGCCCTTGTGGCAGCGCCTTTTTTCGCAGCTTCACTCCTTTTTCTTTTAACTTCATCAGACACTCCAGCGATAACTTCAAGTCCAGCCCCAGGTCCACTTTGAGTTGCTATTTGCGTAGCTTGTGCAGCGAGCTCAGTTTTTCCAGCTTCTTGCCGGGCTAAATATCTTTCGTAAGCAGCTTTAATTTGAGGATCAGCATTTGATTCAGCGAGGAACCTAGCAGCGTTGGGGTCCGCCTCTATCAAGCTATCATACGCCTTGGGTATCAAGAGGGATTCAGCTGCTGGTCTTTCTGTTGTCTTGCCAGCTTGCGCTGCGGCTAAGTAGGTGCGGTCGGTGACCTTTAGGTTGCCTAGGGATCGATCAACAAATTGTTTTGCTTCTAGTAGTTTCTGAGCTTTGTACGCATCAATTGCAATTCTAACGTCTGGATTTTCACGAGCAAAGTTTGCAGCTGTTGTTGGACTCTCCTGCGCAAATTTTCCCCACACCTCTATTGTGTGGCGTTTGCGCGCTGCGTTAACACTTTCTCCAATTTGAGACCAGACTTTTGCTCCATTACGATCTCCAGGGTTTTCTTGAGCTTCTCTTTGTACATCAGGAGACCAGCCTTTTGATTTTGCATCAATTGTTATGGGATCAGTTTCTGTTAAAGAATCTACTCTTTGACGATGCTCAGATAAGATATCTGAATAAACTGCTTCTTCCGCAGCTTTTATTTCTGCTTTATCCACGCCTCCCTGAGCGACAGTTACTCTTCTGTCAGTTGAAACTCTTGATCTAGCCAAATCTACTCCAAGAGTTTTTGCTTCAGGTCTAGCCTGAACCTTGGCTTGTGGGGCTTGAACTTCTGGTGCACCAGGAGCATTGGGAACTTCCATAAACTAATCTAACACCATTTTGAAGAATGTTGTCAACTTTGCGCAGCTGATTTTGCTGAGTTAATGGCGGCTTCTATATTACCTGTTTGAATATGACTTCGCATTTCATTCAAAGTTTTCTCTCTTTCATTTTCTGATTGCTTCTGAAGTTCATTTAAGTAAACTTTTCCCGATTCTTCATATTTGTTGCCTAGGGCTTTTAGCTTTATAAGGAGATCTGCTCGGTCTGCAAAGGGAAGAAAACTTAAGAATTCTTTTGCCTGGTTCTTGGCATCAATTGCCTTTATTTTATTCTCCTTCAAATGTTCTACGATAAGATTCAGAAGCTCCTTTTCGATAGTTGATATATCCATTCCTCAAATATTCTCACAACGCCTAATCTCTGTCAATTTAGAAATTAGCTGGCGGAGGAGGAGAGATTCGAACTCTCGAAATCTTGCGATTTGGCGGTTTAGTAAACCGCTGCACTAGGCCACTATGCGACTCCTCCGAAATACTCCCAAATTATTTTACTAGTTTGTGCTTCTTAATAAAAGCTCTCCCCGAGCCTGATTTTAAATATCTCTCAAAATTATATGCAGTGTATTTATTTGGAAATGCAAAATACGAAACCAGCTTTATAGGTAAGCGATTTTTTGTTGCTGGGACATATCCCTTGCTGTGTTTTATAACTCTTTCATCTAAATTGTCTGTGCAACCGATGTATGTTCTACCATCTGAACAAAAGAGAATATAAACATACCACATAATCTATACCCGCTTTCGCTCGGAAGCGGACTTTGTCTCGCCGAAGCCGAGCTTTAGCGAGGCGAAGGCGGAGGGTACAGGATTTGAACCTGTGAAGGACTTTCGCCCTCGGGTTTTCGAAACCCGTGCAATTGGCCACTATGCGAACCCTCCTAAGGATCAGTTAAATTTTAAGCACCCTCGAATGGATTCGAACCATCGGCCTTAGCGTCCGCAACGCTACGCTCTATCCAGCTGAGCTACGAGGGCTTATCCTGGTCTTGCCCTGAAAGGCAAATTGATATATGTATTATATCAATTTAGATAGCCTCAGTCACATTTTGTCAGAATTGTGTAAAGTTCCTATCAAGTTGGCTTTATTTCCCAGGTTTAAAATAATAACAGAAAGGAGAATGAAATGAGACCAAGACAATTTGAACAGCAAGAATTAGAAGCCTCAGTTCAAAAAGCTTCAGAAGTAGTAACCGATCAGGAAATGACTGTCGAAGAAGAAAAAGCTGAAGTCGAAATGCTTGAAGAAGAATTAAGACAAGCTGAAATGATAGCTGCAGAACAGGAAAGAGCAGAGGCAGAAGGAAGAGAGCTGGAAGGACAAATAGAGTCAGTTGCAGGAGTATAGAATGAAAGCTCTAAAAAAATTAGTAAAAGACGTCGAGAGAGATCTGGTCATCAATATCTCGCTCTCGACAAAGCATAAAAAATTAACTTTTGATGAATCTAAGATTATTGCGAAAGAATTTATCAATTATTATCCCTTCATAAGCTACGAAGATTTATTTGAAAGGCTTTATTTTTTAAGCACAAAACATAGGGAAGTTAGAAAAGTCTATGTTAAATATTCTCCAAAATATTATGAGGAAAAAAGCGAGCATGTTTTGTCTAGAATGAGAAATAGCTTGCGGCTTAAGGATATTGAAGAGGCTGTGGGAATTGCAAGGAGATACAATTATGCAAAGATTTGAAAGGTTCATTCCAGGTTCTGAAATTCCAATTTTTGAAGGATTTACACCAGAACCAATTGTTGAGTCTCGAGTTATGGAAGAGCAAATAAATAATATAATGGATATTCCATATGCTTTGACGCCTCATGATAGATTGGTAAAACTCTCCGAAATGGTATAATTTACTCATGCAATTTCAATTTTCAGCTGGAGGTATCGTTTATAAGAAAGATCCTGATCTCAAGATCCTAGTAAGTCAGCATTCGCAGCATCATGGCTGGGTTTTCCCAAAGGGTTTAATAGGGGATCGCGAGAAAGGCGAAAAGAAAGAAATTACTGCAGTTCGCGAAGTAAAAGAAGAGACAGGAGCTGATGTACAAATAGAAAAAACTCTTACTCCAGTTACTTATTGGTTTGTAATGGACGATGAGAAAATCAAGAAAACTGTTTATTATTATTTAATGAAATATGTTGGGGGGGATATCACAGACCATGATTATGAAATGGAAGCTGTTGAGTGGCTCAATCCAGATGAAGTGGAAAAAAGACTAACTTACCCCTCAGATAAAAAGGTGTGGAAAGAAGCGCGGCAGCTATTAGCAATCAGCAGCTAGCGTCTAGTTTTAGGATCGATTATAATTCAATACAATTGGAGGGATCGCATAGTGGCCTAGTGCGTTCGCTTGGAAAGCGGATGTTATCGTAAGATAACCGGGAGTTCGAATCTCCCTCCCTCCGCAACTTAATTTCTCAAAACTCCCTAATTAGAAGCTCTTTCGCAGACAATGAATGGGAAGAAGTAAATTTTATTGAAGAGTCTCCATGGCTTGAAGTGAACAGAGCAATTAAATATTGGACCGCGAGCTATTACTCTTGGTGTAGGTGTTGGATTTGTTGGAGTAGGAGATACTGAAGGTATTGTCGACGGTGTTGGGCTCATTGAAGGAGTTGTAGAGGGAACGGTAGTCGGAGTTGCGGTCGGTGTAGTTGTTGGTGTAACGCTTGGAGCTGTGGTTGGTGTAGGAGTAGGTGAAGCACTTGGAATAGGTGTTGCTGATGGAGTAGGCGTCATCGTTACTGATGGTGTTGGGCTCGTGCTCGGATTTGCGGTGGGTGTCGCAGTCGGCGTAATGCTTGGATTTGTAGTTGGAGTAGGCGTAGCTTCTACAGCAGGTTCTAGAGCAGAAGCTTTATTTTGAGGCTGAGAAGAAGTTCTGACTACAAAATCAGAAGTATTGTTATTTGTGTCTTCTGCATTTCCTGCGAATTCATCTATACCGCCTGATCCCATAGAAGCTTCTGTTGAAGATGCATTAGCTTTTCTTTCTACGCTGCTTGAGGCAACGGGTGCAGTTAAGGAAGTTCCTTCACCCAGAGTATTTGTTACAGTTCCAAATGATACGGCGTCCACTAATTCTCCTGTATTTAAAGCACCATTTCGAAGTCCAACGCTATTATTGTTAGCTACTGTACCGCTTGTTGATCTATCACAGGAAAGGCTAGCAGCAGATGAAGTATTGCACCATAAGAAATATCCATGCGCAGGAATCGCATCTCCTTCCTCAAAAGCAACAACGCTTGTGTCTGTTGTTCCGTCTGCTGTGATTTTCACAAGTCTAAAATCTTTAAGATCAATTTCCGAAGATGTTGGGTTATAAAGCTCGATAAAGTCATCAGTAGATGTGGTTCCAGCAACTTGGATTTCAGAAATTACTAAATGTGTTGCGGCCGCTGCTGAGGCATTTTTAGAGTGAAGAAGAAATGCGACTCCTAAAATGGAGAATAAACCTATACCTAGAAGTCCGGGTAGAAGTTTATTCATAGATAATATTGGTATAGAAGAAATGAAGAGTTCTGTCAACTAGGACAAAAGAGATCAATTGGCGGAGGAGATGGGATTCGAACCCATGTGAGCGTTATTAACACTCAGGAATTTAGCAAACTCCCGCAATTGACCAACTATGCGACTCCTCCTTGTTAAAGCTCGAGAATACGCATTATTATATCATCTATAGAGTAAAAAATACTTGCATTTTTAAATAAAACAATACACACTAATTGTATGGATCCGGATCAGTCTTTTGAAGCCTACAAAGATAGGATTGGTATGCGTTTAGCGCGAAAGGTACTTACAGCTTTCGAAGAAAAGCGTATCTCAGAAGAGCTTTTAAGTGAAATCTCACAGTATGTATTGGACAATATTGATAAAGCTAAGACAAATTCAGATCTTCTTGATTTTCTAGAGCACCTAGCAGATAAATGGGCAATCTTTCAGGATGTTCTGGTGGTTGAGGAAGCGCAAATTCAAGAAAAGGAAAATAAAGAGAATGTGGAAAAAATAGAAGAGCTTATTGATCAAAATAAAATAGATGAGGCTATGAAAATAGCAGATCAGGCAAATCAGGAAGCAAATGGAGGTACGGTTAATGGCTGATGCAACAGTAATACCTCAAGAGGCTATTTCAAGAGGATATATGCATTCCCGTGAAGCAGGTGCCAGCAGACGAGCTGCAAATCCTCAAGAGGTTTCAAGCGCGAGGTTGTCTGAAAAAATGGGGGCTGCACTTAAGGAGCAAAATTGGCAAAAAATGTTCGAAATTCCTTCTCAGCCAAGGTTGGATCATGCTAGGCTTGGGGAAAAAGTTGATAAAATTGGTGATCAAAATTTAAGAACACAAACAAACGATAGCTTGGTAGGTACAAGATTAGCACTTGAGGAAGGTTTTAAGGGTGGCAGAATATCTCAGCAGCAGCAGGATAGGATTGCTGGAAAAGTAGAAGAAACTATCATGAGAAACCCTCTTCTATCAAGAGAATATCTTGCGATTAATGATATTCAAGCAAGACGAGAATTTTTAGTAAAACATATTGAAGATCCAAGAATCCAGCGTATTGTTAGAAAAGAATTACAAGAGATTGCTGAAGCAACTGATGATTTGCCAAATGATGCACGAGAGAAGAGTTATGATGTTCAGGAAAAGACCCTAGAGAGAGATTCAATGCAGGCTGATCGGGATGAGTTAGACAGACAAATTAGAGAAGTCGATCATAGGTTGCAGGAGTTCGAAAGGCCTGCTGCTGGAGGCCATATGGGCGCAAGGGCTCAGGAGTTAGAAGATCTCAGAACAACTCTTACTGCTAATAGAGCCGGCCATGCTGCTCAGACGCAAATCGTAAATAATGCTGAATTTAGAATAAGACAGCTTACTTCAGAAAGAGAAGATACGCTTAGAAACCCTGGGCAGACGGGCAGAAGACCGATTGTAGATATTGATAACGAAATTAATACTGAAAGGCAAAATGGTTCAGCTGCTCAAGCAGAAATGACAAGGTTGACAGGTTTGATAGATAGAATACCTCAGCTAGAGCAAGAAGAGCAGCATCTTAACAAGGAGAGGCGTGGCTTAAGAGGGGAAAGATCTGCGAAAAATTTCGAACTAGGCAAATCTAATACTGCATTACAAAGAGCAACTGATGAATATAACGATGCGCTTAGAAGAAGAGAGCAAGCTGAATATGCGCTTGGAAATAGAATTAACGACGTATGGTCAAGTGCTGTTATAGAGGTTGCGAATCAGGATTTAACTGAATTGGCTGCAAACATGAGAAGAATCCATGATGAGGAGTTTGCTGGACTTAAAGAAGGTGCTTCAAAGGCTGGAAGAGATAGGATTAAAGAATTGCTTGACAGAAAGATTGAGACAAGAGGATGGAGGGGTAAAAGAGGGAGAACAGTAATAGACAAAATTAAGACTCAGCAAATAAGCGCTGAGATAATTGACAAAGGCCCAGAAGTAGCAGCAAGAAGATTTTTATCGGGTGCGAAGAATCCGGAAACAGGCCAAACCTATACACCTGAAGAGGTATCCGCACTTTTGAAAGATAAGGATTTTATGGCTGAATTTCAGCCCATGATGATTAAAGAAGTATTTGGCAGAAAGCTTCTTACGAGTAAAGGTTTTAGCCCGGAAGATGCAAGAAAGATTGTGGAGTCTGATTGGGGAGACCAGATGGTTCAGGGCGCAGCTCAGAGAAACGAAGATCTTAAAAATAAAATTGAAGAGATTATGGGCATAGGAGCTATGGACAAGCCAGGATTTGCAAAGAGATTGGCTCAAGAAGCTGTGAAGCCAAAAAATGTTGGACTTCTTGCTTTACTGGGCTTGCTGGCCGCTCCTTTTGCAGGCGTAGTTGGTGTTGCGGCAGTAGGCGGAGGAGTTGCTGGAAAAGCTGGCATTGGAGCTTACGGCTCTGGAAAAGGGCATTCGCCAGTATTTGGTTAGAAGAATTAAGCCTCGTATTCAAAGATTAGGCCGCGTATATTTTCATATGATGCCATTTGCATATTGGTCATATTTTCAAAGTATTTTCGCATAGGTCTGATTGAATTGCCGGATGCGCAAATAAGTATTACATCGTTTTGTCTGACGTTTTGGATAACTTCTTTTAGAAAAGGCATTACTCTCTCTTCAACATCTTTTATGCTTTCCCCATTTGGAGGAGGAGTATCATAGCCCCGATGCCACCCCGGATATTCTTTAGGGTAAAGTTCTGCAATTTTTTTTTTGTTCTTTCCTGTGAGATCTCCATAATCTCTCTCTCGAATTCTGGGATCAGCGATGATTTCAACATCAAGATGTCCTTCAAGGACAATTTCAAGGGTATGTTTGCATCTGAGTTGCGGAGAAGTATAGGCCTTGGTAATTTTCGCGTCTTTAAGTTTGCGCTTAATTTCCCTAGCTTCTTCAATGCCTGACTCTGTTAGATCAGGATCGCGGTGCCCTGAGAAGACATCCTCTATGTTGTCTGAACTCTGTGCATGTCTGATTATAAATATTCTTGCCATTGTGATTATATAAGAGTATGGGCTTGCTAGATCTTATTTTCCCAAAATATTGTGTAAATTGCAAAAAATATGGTGATTTCCTCTGTCCGAGCTGCTTTGCTTATATTTCGTACGACGTAAATATTAACTGTCTTGTATGCGGCAAGCCAAGCTATAACTGTCTTACTCATCCCAGATGCATGAAGTCTAACAGTATAGAAGGCGCTTTTGCAGGAGTTAAGTTTAATAAAATTTCTAAAAAGCTTGTTTATCAATTTAAATACAAGCCGAATTTATTCAGTTTGTCTAATTTTATAGGAGACCTGCTATATGAGTCTCTAATCCAGAATGAAGAATTTACAATGGTTTCGCAAAATAAATTAATTCTTGTTCCAATCCCGCTTCATAAAAATAAATTCAGAAAAAGAGGTTATAATCAGGCTGAAATTTTGGCACGAGAAGTATCAAAGAGATTTGGTTTTCCTGTTGTTGATTACTTACTTCGTACAAAAGAAACTGGTTCCCAAGTCGGATTAACAAAAGATGAGAGACAGGAGAATATTAAAGGAGCATTTGAATTTAAGGAAAAGTTTGACGTGAAAAATAAGAAGATTATTTTAATCGATGATGTTTTGACCTCTGGCGCAACTTTTTCTGAATGTTGTAAAGTGTTAAAAAAGAGTGGAGCAGGGAGGGTTTGGGCCATAGCTTTTGCTAAGGAAGATTAATTATTAAAAAACCCGCATAAAGCGGGTTTTTTATTTGTGGAGATGTCGGAGAGTGACCCCGAGTCCAAGAAGTTTATTTTTAAACATCTACAAGCTTAGTTAATTATTTTTTTGATTACTCTATTCTTTGAAAATTAACATCCATAAATAGAGCCGAGGTTATAAATACAATAAAGGGCTAACCAGCTTCTTTACAGTTTTCTTGGCTGATTTTATGCTTAGGACTCCTCACCAAGAGAAGGTGGTCTTAAACAGCTCGAGGGCTTAAGCGTATGCGAAAGCTCTAGGAGCAAATGCTGAAGCAAAAGTTGCTCCTGCATTTTTAAATGCGTTTTTTGCATTTAATTTTGATATTTGTTTTATGACTACTTATCAAAGTCAGCTTGCAATTTATTAATGTACTATCCTGTCGATGCAATGCATCCCCAAGGCCTATATATTACCAAATTTAGCTTCAAATGTCAAGCTTACGAGGCTAATTCACGGTCAATTTCACGATCTAAATCTGCTTTCTTTTTAGCTTCTTTTTTGTCATATTTCTTTTTACCTTTTCCTATGCCGATCTCAAGCTTAATAAGCCCTTTTTTATCATAAAATGAGATTGGAACAAGGGAGAGATTTGCGCCATCAGTCTTGTTTTTGAGGCTAATTATCTCTTTTTTGTGAAGTAAAAGCTTGCGTGTTCTATCCTCTTGATATCCTTCGGGCCTCGCATATTCGTACGGGAATACCTTAGCATTGATTAAATATGCCTCGCTACCCATAATACGGACATAGCTTGCGGTAAGGTCAGCATGCTCCATCTTAATAGCCTTAACTTCGGCTCCATTAAGGTTAATTCCAGCCTCAATTTTGCCTGTGATTTCATAGTCGAAGTAGGCGCGTTTATTAGTTATTTTCATACGCTCATAATAGCCTAAAAGGGGAGAACTATCAAATTTATTCTATGTCTATTTTGTAGATTTTAGTGCCTGTAAGGACAAACATAGTGCTGTCTGCTTCCGCAATGTCAAAATCTTTTGCATTTTTTATAATGTCTGCGCCGTAAGCTTTTACGAATGAACCCTCTTTATTTAATACCACAATTCTTGAGTTCCCATTGTCTAAAATATAAATATTGTCATCTTCTTCAGCTGCCCAGATTTTAGTGGGGGAGGAAAGCGCTTTTTCTAATCCTGTAATTTCAAAATCTTCTTCTGCTCCTCTTGTATATTTCTTAACATCACCATTTTCAAATAAAACATAAACTGATCCATCAATTGCCATAGAAGTAGAATCTGTCAGATCCACATCGCTTGTTAGGTAGTCTGAGCTTGTAAAATTTTCTCCTGAAGGGACAAATTTAAGAATTCCTTCTTCTTTATCTAGAACATAAATATTTGAACCAAATACTCCGATTCCGCCTTCCGTATCCCAGTCACTATCTGCGATTGTTTTTTTTTCATTATTTCCTTTATCAATTCTATTTATGCCCTTACCGTCCAGGAAATATATAAAGTCTTCATTTTGAGTGAAATAGGAGGCTCCAGAATTATCTAATTCAATTGAAAGAAGTTTACTTTCTGATTTATTAACCTCATTTGCTGTAGCGCCGTTCGTACTTCCTCCTCCCAAACCCCCGCCAAGCTCCGAATTAACTTTTTCCAAGAGCGATTCTATTTGATTATCTTCATTAGATCCCTCAGCGAAGGTATCTTTATTTTTTTCGAGTATAGTTTGCGCAGCTTTAAAGCTTTCTTCCGAAAGAGGAGCATTTAAATCCTTAAGGCTTACGCCTTCATCATATTTATCTTGTGCCTCAGCATATATTCCCGCAAACAGTTCTTCTTGATTCGAGCTCTGCATATTGCGAAGTGCAAAAACTGCTATGACTATAATCACGATAACTAGGAGCAGTCCTACTAATAAGATAAGTTTTCTGCTTCGAGGCAGCCTCTTGAGTCCTCCGAACTCAACTGAAAATCTTTTTGGTTTCTGATCTGTGAGGAAAGGGAATGTCGCTTCTTGACTTGCCTGGATTCTTTCAGGCATGGGATTTTCAATTGGTGAAGCTTGAGAAATGGGTGGAATCGTTGAGGGTCTAATAATTTCACTAATTTCTACAGGGGTATTCTCTAAAGGGGGAATATTTGTTTTTTCTAACTCACCAATGTGTTTGCTTGGTGTTTCAGCTGTTTCAGAATCTTCAGCATGCTGAGCTGCAGGTTCATCCGTTGGTTTGGGAGTTGAATCAATAGCTTCACCGGCTATTTCTGCAGCGGCAGCTTGTTCCATGGCCACTTTCACTTCAGGTTCAATTTCTGCTGCTGCGCCTTCTTTGTAGGATAAAATTACAGCAGAAGCACCGCCTTCTGATTTATTATGGACATGTGGCGCAATCTCCTCAGCAATTTCTTCAGGGATATTCTTATCAAGAGAAGACGCAAGAGTAGAGGATGCAATAATTCTTAAGAATTGTCTTGTTTGGAGAATGATAATATCATTACTTTGAACGTAGCCTGAAGCTGATTTAACATTTTTATCTTCATCGCCCTCAAGAACTGTACCTATTTTTTCCCCTCTTTTTAGAACAGCTTTTCCCCCGCCTGTGGCATACAAGTAAAGAATATTATTATTAAGATAGCAAATTACAAAAGATAGCTTCACTCCTTCATCGACCTTAGAAATGGTTGTCGCTATTGCTTGTTTTATAGATTCAAGGTCTTTTCGCTCTAAAGTGAAGAATTCGCTTTCAAGAGTGGAGATAATATCTTTACCAATTGTATTCAGATCTGTTTCAAGATTTGCCGAAGAGGACTCAAGTGAAATCGCAGCAAAAAGGGAACCTGCGCTATAAGCTTGTGACCAAGCAGTGGGCGTTGGTGTTGCGACTATTTTTGAAAATGCCAAATTTGCTCCTGCCATCTATCGTCGTACAGCCTTATGCCTATGTCCTCGTTTTGCTCGGACTTCGGCTTGTCGGCTCGATTCCTCCTCTTTCAATCTCGCTAAGGCTCGATTGAGCCATAGGTTGTTGTTAGGTTTTAGAGTATAACAAGGGCAGCAACAAAAATCAAAATTCCAACCAATATATTAGCTAATGCAAAGTAAATAAGCAAGTTTGAAACAGGCCCGGCGTCGATAACTCTTTTCATAGCTTTTGCTTGCTGAAGAACAACTATCAAAAAAATTATATAGACTCCGCTTAAAATCAGGAAACCGCCTTTTAAAAGATAATCCTGGATTATGGGTCCAAAATTTTCAAGCATGAGGAGTCCTTCCTAAGAGATTGTTAATTATTCTTATTACATTTTCGGGATGGGGAACAGCTAGAAATTCAAAATTAGTTACAGTTCCTGCGGTCTGGAGATGTACGTCGCCGTAATCAAAAATAGATCTAAGTATTCCAATCTGTTTATAGCCCACATCTTCCACCTGGCTAAGTTTGGTAGCGTCTACATGTTCAAATACAATTTCAGAATAATCAATATCAATTATTCTTATGTTTGTAACTAAAGAAATATTGTAAAACCAGGTCATGTAATTTACAAATATATAACCGCTTAATACGAAGAAATAATAAAATCCATACACAAGTAGTTTTCCGGTCGGGTCTGTGAAATTGCTGGAAAAGAATCCAAATGTACTTAAAACCTCAAATATTACAGGAATAAGGCTCAGCGCAAATGCTTTCAGGAACCAAGGTAAATTTGTAAGAAAGTGGCGTCTGAGGAAGAGGAGTAAAATTTCTTCATCTAGTTTGTTTGTGAAATTAACCTTTGAAGGATCTTCAAAATAGGATGATAATGCATGTAGTCCTCCTCCGTGAGATTTCATTCCCAGGCTTTTCAATAGTTCGTGCTTGTTGTGCATTCCTGTCAAGGGAACTTGTTTTTTTTCTGCAGGTTTTTCCAAAGACTCGGAAGTCTCGCTCTGAATTGGTGGTGCATCTTGTGGATCTTGATCTATGAAAATATCAGGCACTTTAAAAAAACAAATAAATTCTTATTTTGTTACGCCTAATTATAGCAGTTCTTGAAATTATTTTTTCTCTATATTAAAAAATGCGAATCCTGATTGGGGAATAGAGAGTCTTCCTGGGGCTCTTAGATTAAATGCTCTTTTAAAATCTTCTCCAGAAATTGTTATTCCGTTTACTGTAACACTTGATGTGGATCCATTTCCTTGTGCTACAGAGACGCTCGTTGCAGATGAAATACCTCCTGAAACAATGCCGCGAAGATCTGACATGGAATATGGATTTCCTCCCCAACATGAGGTGGTAACAGGAGTGATTCTTGAGGTGTCAATCCCACCTTGTTTTAGAGCCATAGCTGCGTTAACTATGTCGGCCATTTCTTCAGGATTTAGCCATGGATTTTCCCTTCCGCATTTGTCAGAAGATATGCTATATCCCTGTGTGTACCATGCTTTATAGAGCCATGGAGAGCCGCCGGTTTTTTCCCATGCTTTATCTATGAAATTCCCTCCACCAGATCCATCTGTAGTATCCCAGCCGCGTGTTGTTGTGAATCCTCCGTGAGTTGAAGCATAGTATGTAACTACATCTTCGATAACTTGTCCGCGTGTTGCTTCGACCGCTGCTTTCCAAGCTGCAGGAGGATTACTTGCCTTACCATCGTTATATACTTGGCATGCTTCTGTAGTACAGATTTCCGAGCCCTGAGCTTTATACCTATAAGCGTAGGTTCTTGCTGCAATTGCTTGGGCTTTTAGAGCCTCTGGATGCCATGAGGAAGGCATTTCAGCAATTCCCAGGAGGTATTTCCCTTCAAAATCTATTTCTCCGTATCCTGCTACTCTGATATTTCCACCAGTGTCTTTTCCGACAGGATCTTTTCCATAATATGCATTAAGAATTTGAGCAGCTGATTGTCCGCTTTGGGCCCTGCCGCGAGCACCGTATTGACTCATGCCTTTCCTATGCGTATGCGCTCCAAATGAAAAAACAGAAAAATACCCGCTTGGGGCAGATTCCCTAAAGCCTTTGATAGACGCTTTATAATCATCAGCAAGATCACTGTCGCCAATTGTGGCAGTGAATCCACCTGATCTTGCATTAATGATCTCAGTTTGTTTGGCAGAAAGTTCAGCAATTTTACTACCTAAAACGTTTTGATAACTCTTTGCATCTCCAATTATTTTGTCTAAATTCGATTTGGCTGCGGCCAGCTTAACCTTTTCTTCTTGAAGATTTATTTTCTTTTTCTCTAGATCATTTATGGTTAGTGCAATGTTTGTAATTATGTCTTTATCTTGATCTGCTGCAGCTTTTTGGAAAGCCAAAATCTGGGTAATCTTTGAAGCATCGCGTCCTGAGAGGAAAATTAAAATAGGGGAGTTGTAATAGCTCTTAATATAGTAGCTTCGTATTGCAAAATTAAGCTCATCTGTTTGTTTTTCCAGATCCTTATAGCTCTTTTCAATATTCTGTTCTTTGGTAACAACGTCATTCTCAATAAAACCAATCCTTCCCCTAATACTATTTACCTGTGTTTCGAGGGGTACAGTTGCTGCTTTTGATTGATCAAGAGCCTGAGTTAATTCATTGATCTGCTTATTTAGATCATCAAGCTCGTCCCCTCTTGCAGCTTTCACACCAATAGCTAGGGAGAAAATTAAAATTAGGCCAAAAAAAACTGGAAAAAATCTGGGCATTCAATGATTATATCAAAATGTTGACATTATTTTTTTCTTTATGTATAGTTAGGCAACAAATTATGGAAGAGATATCTTATGCAGGATCTAGCTCGCGGGGACAAAGAAAACTACCAAAAAGAATGCTAGTTTTTGGAGGATTATTTTTAGTCGTTTTACTCCTTCTTGGATCTGCAGCTTATTTCATAACTCGTGAGAAAGCTCCTGAAGAAGACGGTGTTACCGCGTCCATTACTCTTCCTGAAGAAGATGAAGTTACGGAGACCCCAACTCCCACGCAGGAAGCAGATGTTACACCTGAAGATGAAACCACCCCCACAAGAGCTCCCTCAAAGGCCCCAACTGGTACGGGCTCAACGGCAACAAGTAGTGTCAGGATTACAGTCAAGAATGGTAGCGGAGAAGCAGGGGTTGCTGGGGTAGCAGCTGAAGTGCTCAAAGAGGCAGGGTTTACTATTGCCTCAACTGGAAATGCTGATAATTCAAATTACACAGATGTAACAATTCAAATTAAGAATTCAAAGAAAGCAAGCCTTGCTGATATCGAAGATGCATTGTCTGCAGATTACACTGTTGGTGATACCTCAACAGATCTTCCAGAGTCCACATCTTATGACGCACTTGTTATAATAGGTAAATAATGATTATTCCTGCCATCCTCGAAAAAGACTGGGAAGAAATAGAAAAGAAGTTAGAAACATGTCGAGAATTCGCCAAAACAGTACACATAGATTTTATAGATGGAAAATTTGTTGATGATGCAAGTTTTCAAAACCTAGAGCCTTTTAAAAAATATAGTGAGTATTTTAATTTAGAAGCGCATCTCATGGTGGAGGAGCCTATTAATTATTTAGAAAAGCTTTCCAATGCAGGATTTAAAAGGTTTATTGGTCACGTTGAGAAAATGAGTGATCAAGTGTCATTTGTTGCAAAAGGTGAGCGGCTTGGTGCAATTGGCCTGGCATTAGATGTTAATACTTCCCTCGATTCAATTGAAATTAACTTAGACGATTTAGATATGGTGCTTTTAATGTCTGTTGTTGCAGGTAAATCTGGACAGGAATTTGATCCACGGGTTTTAGAGAAAATAAAAACACTTAGATCAGGATATTTAGGAAAAATAGAAATTGATGGGGGAATTAATGATGTTACGCTTTCTGAGGCAAAAGACGCAGGAGCAGATGATTTCTGCGTAACAAGCTTTTTGTTTACTGATGATCCCAAGCATCGGTTTAGAACCCTTGAAAATCTTCTTTAGCGATTTGGCTGCTTATCGTTAATGCTTATTGGCCTGCAGGCTCCTGGGCTTTCTGTTCCTTTTACAAAGTATTCGGTTTTTCCTCCGCAAGGACGAGCTACTATGTTTTCTGGCTGAGGATAAGATTCCTCAGAGATGTTTTTTGTTGCTAATACGCTGCTCATAATCTTGTTCCAGATTGGGGCTGCTCCTGTGATTCCGGAAGCAAGAACCGGGTTCATCGGCTTATTGTCGTTATTTCCAACCCACACAGCTGTTAAAAGTGTTGGAGTATAGCCAATTGTCCAATTGTCTCTTTTGTTGTCAGTTGTTCCTGTTTTTACAGAAACAGTGTGCTTTGGAATGTTGAGTGGAGAATTCATTCCGAATTCCATGGCCCGAGCATTATTATCAGCAAGAATATTTGAAATAATAAAAGCTATTTCTGAAGGCAAAACTTTTTTCTCACGAGAATCTGTTTTTTCTTCAAGAACTGCGCCTTGATATGTTGTTACTTTTAGGATTGGATTAAGATAAACCCTTTTGCCATTATTTGCTAGCGTTCCATAAACAGTTGCCATCTCCGTCATCTTTGTTTCTGCTGCCCCAAGTGTAATAGCGAGACCATATTCATCAGGCTCTCCCCAAGACGAGATTCCCATTTCTTTTGCAAGACTTACCATATTTGGAATTCCAACTTGATTTAGAGTTTTAACTGCAGGAATATTTATAGAATTTCCCAGTGCATTTCGAAGCGTGATTGATCCTCTAAATTTTCCATCATAATTTACCGGAGAGTAGGGGGGGGAGCCGTGGGAGGCAAATGAAACAGGATTATCTTGAATGGTGGATGCAGCAGTCATTCCGTCCATGAGCCCTGCTGTATATGTAACTACTTTAATGGTTGAGCCGGGCTGTCTTAGTGCAGTAGTAACATTGTAATTTCCGCCATTTTCATCAAAATAATCTTTTCCTCCTACCATCGCGATAATATCTCCATTTTTAGGATTTGTAACTAGAGACGCTGCATTGGTAAAGCCAAGATATCCTGCGTTTTCTACTTCATCTGTAATTATTTTCTGAGCTAAATCCTGGGTTTTAATATCCAAGCTAGTAATTACAGTAAGTCCTCCGCGCTCAACTACAGGGAGTCCATATTTTTGGATTAATAAATCTTTTACATACATTACAAAGTGTGGAGCCTTAATGCTGTTTTGATTGGGTCTGAATATCAGTTTTTTTGCCTGAGCTTTTTTTGCTTCCTCTTGAGTAATGAACTTATCTTCTATCATCCTCACAAGGACATCTTTTTGCCTTTTTTTCCATAAGTCTTCGTTTCCAGAATAAGGTGAATAGATGCTTGGTGCTTGAGGGAGTCCTGCTAGGAAAGAGCTTTCCGCAAGATCAAGATCTTCAACACTTTTTCCAAAATAAGTTTGCGCTGCTGCTTCAGCTCCCCAAGCGGTTCCGCCATAAGGAACTTGATTGAAATACATTTCAAGAATTTGATCTTTTGTGTAAATTTGCTCAGCCCAGACTGCCAGAATAACTTCTTTTATTTTTCTTTCAAATGAACGTTCGGGTGTAAGCAGTCTTGTTTTTATTAGTTGTTGAGTGATAGTTGAGCCTCCCTGAAGCGGCTGCCCCGAGAGATCCGCCCTTGCAGACCTGGCAATAGCAATCGGATCAAATCCCGGAGTCGTATAAAAGTTCTGATCCTCAATTGCAATCGTAGCTTTCTTAAAATGATCTGGAATCTTTGATAAAGGAACGTCTGTTCTATTTTGATTTGCATAAATTTGATAAAGAAGAACTTTATTTCTATCATAAATTTTTGTTGTTTGAGGAATTTCCTGATAGGCAAGGCTGTGTGGATCCGGCAAGCTTTTTATAAAAGTGTATGCAAAGAGTGGAAGAAAGAAGAATATAAATGAAACAATTGCTCCTACAAATAAATACTTGAATTTTGTTCCAAATGAGACCCTAATAAGGGAGATTCTTTTTCGTCCCCGCCTCTTATGTCTGTGAATTCCGAAATGCGGCAAGCCAATAAATGCAGGATAGTAAGGTTCGGGAAAGCTTATCCTAAGCTTAGAAAAAGAAGGAGTATTTACCCTAGGAACAGAAATCTCGGGTGTAGATATCATGGGTGGTTGAATTGGCGGGAGCTTTGGTTTTGGTAAACTAATTTTAGGAAAGGAATATTTTGGCAGTTTAATATCAGGAATTTTAATTTCAGGAAAATATAGCTCTGGTGGTTCAGGTATGGAGATATTAAATTTTGGAAATGTTAATTTGGGAATTGAGATTGAAGGTAGTGTAAAATTAGGTAGATTAAATCGTGGAGACGATTTAATAGTTTCAGTTTGAATTAGTCCTGTAGTTTGTTGAGGTTGGTCAACCTCACTGGATTCATTTTCTGCATTAAATATTTCTGTTTCGACGACTTCTTTTCCACTGTTCTTATAAGCCAGAAGTCTATCGTTAGAGGTTTTAATTGAATTAATTAGAGGTTTAAAAGCATTTAAAATCAGGCTAAGTAAGAGGAGCACGATGTCCCCGATAAAAATCAAGAATCTCGCAATTACTATAAGTATATCCTGGATAAATCTCATAATTTTTAATGAGCAGCCTAAATAAATACGATTAGCCTCTATGAAAAATGAAAATGTGGCTGGCAGAATTATACAAAAAAGCCGAAAAATTTAAAAGAGGGGACTTTATTTACAGTTATGGCGCAGGAGATGGGGTAGGGGTTGCATTATTGCAATCTATGCAATATTTATCACCGGTATCATCGGTTATTATGTATTTTTCTTGAGGTTCAAGATTTTCAGTTTGTTTTGGATCTTTAGGAATATTCTGTGTTGTTTTATCAACAAATACACTTGTTTTGCCTGGGTCTCGTCTTTTTGGAAACTGATTTCTTATGAAATATTCAGATTTTGTTTCGCAAGTTACACCTTCCGCAGGAAACAATCCTGAGTTTTTGCAAACGCTAAGTCTTAAAACATTTTTTGGGGGAGTTAGCGGAGAGGTTTTTTGCTCTGCTAGTAGATGAGTCATGATGTCGTTCCAGATAGGGGAAGCTCCCGTTATACCTGAAACAACTGAGCCCATCGGAGTGTTATCGTTATTTCCGACCCATGTTGCAACGAGATATTTAGGAGTATATCCAATAGTCCAATTATCGCGATAATCATTTGTGGTACCTGTTTTTACGGATACCGTTTGGCCGGGAATATTTAATACAGAGTTGGTTCCAAATGCTCTAGCTCTTGCCTGATTGTCTGCAAGCATGTCAGAAATCAGAAATGTCACTTCTTCAGGCATTACCTTTTCACCAAAAATAGGAGATTTGCTTTTGCCTTTTTCTAGAGTTTTTCCATTTGCATCTTTTACTTCAAGTATTGGGTTTAGATCTACACGATAGCCACTATTAGCAAAAACTCCAAATGCAGTTGCCATATCAAGCATTGTGACTTCTCCTCCTCCGAGAGTAAGAGACAGACCGTACCTTTCAGGGTCCGTAAAAGTAGTTATTCCCATAGCGGCAGCAGTTGCTGCCATTGCCTCAACGGTATTAAGTTTTAGCATCTTAACAGCAGGAATATTTAGTGAGCTTGCCAGGGACTCTCTCATAGAAACTGCACCATTAAATTTTCCATTATAATTTTTTGGACAATATCCTCTTCCTCCGTCGGTAGCAGGGAAGCAGATTTCTTTATCTATAAATATTGTTGCTGGATTGTAACCGTTTATTATTCCAACTGCATAATTAATGGGTTTGATAGAAGATCCAGGCTGTCTCTTGGCAAGTGTAATATTTACATTTCCATCAATTGAAGAGTCAAAATAATCTTTACTTCCAACCATTGCCAGAATATCTCCATTTGCAGGATTTGTGATTACAGCTGCGCCATTTGAGACTCGAGCTCCTTTAAGTTTGGCAACTTCAGAGGCTACTGCAAGCTCAGCAAATTCTTGAGTAGGCAGATCTAGGGAAGTTATTATTTTAAATCCGCCTTCTTCTGTGAATTTTTCTCCATATTTTTTCTCCATAAGATCTTTTACATAAAGAGAAAAGTGAGGAGCTTTTATGGTTTCGGAAACATTTTTATATTCTAGTTTTGCTTTTTTGGCTTTTTCTTCTTCCTGCGGACTAATATATCCTTGTTCTCGCATTCTTTTAAGTACCAATTCTTGCCTTTCTTTTGCATATTCTGGATGCGCACCAAATGGAGAGTAGAGAGTAGGGCTTTGAGGAAGACCAGCAAGAAGTGCCCCTTCAGCTAGAGTTAGATCTTTAGCGCTTTTACCAAAATAAGTTTTAGACGCAGCTTCAATTCCATATGCTGTTCCCCCATAAGGAATCTGATTTAGATACATTTCAAGTATTTGAGGCTTTGAATAAAGCACTTCAGTCGCGAAAGCCAGAATAACCTCCTTAATTTTTCTTTCCACTGTTCGCTCAGGTGTTAAAAGACTGCTTTTTATAAGCTGTTGAGTTAGCGTAGATCCTCCTTGTATGGGTTTGCCAGTTGCATTAGCAATAAAGGCACGCATGATTCCTCTGATATCAATCGCACCATGTCCATAAAAGTCTCTATCTTCAACAGCGATTGTCGCGTTTTGTACATTTTTCGGAATATCATTAAGTGGCACTTCAGTTCTATTTTTATCTGAGTATATAGAGTAAAGAAGCGTTCCGTTTCTATCAAAAATCTGACTTGACTCAGGAATATTTGTAGGATTATTTAGCCTGGTTGGAGAAGGTAGGTCTCTTATAATAAATACGTAAGAAAAAATTCCGGTAAATAGCGCAAGCAGAACGACGAGAAATCCAAAATATCTTTTCTTTCTCAGCTCTTTAAAAAATTTCCGCATCTTCTTCATTAAAAAATTATATCATTTCTTGGGACAAAAACTTAAGAATTTATATATAATAGATTCATGTTGCCTCAAAATATTCAAGGTTTTTTAGAGTTTTTATATGTTCCATTTCTTGGACTAAATTTTATAGACATAGCTATTATTATAGTAATTCTCATTTATGCCTTTGAAGGTTATGCAGTAGGCTTCATTAGGGGAATTGCGGATTTTATTAGCTTCATAGCCTCATTTTTATTTGCAATTAGTTTTTATGGAATATTCGCAATATTTCTTGCAGATTATCTTAATATTCCAAAAGGATTTAGCAATGCGATAGGTTTTTTTCTTGCAGCTTTTATTTGTGAGATTTTTCTTACGATCATATTTAGGAATGTGATTCTTCCTTTTATTTATTCACATACAAAAAAGATAGATTTTCCCAAATCATTGGGGCATATTGCCGGCGTTGCTCCTGGAATAATGTCAGCAGTGGTCTTGCTTGCCTTCGTGTTTACGATGATTGTTGCTCTTCCGCTCTCCCCATATTTAAAAAATTCAGTTTTTGAGTCAAAGTTAGGAGAGCCACTTGTCTCAAGCATTCAGGGTTTTGATGAGCAAGTGAATAAAGTATTCGGGGGTGCGGTAAATGATGCGCTCACTTTCTTAACGGTTGAGCCGAAAAGCGATGCTTCTCTTAAGCTTAATTTCTCAACCACTAAGTTTGAGACAGATATAGATTCTGAAGAGAAAATGTTAGTTCTTGTTAATAATGAACGTAAAAAAGTTGGAGCGCCCGCTCTTGAAGGAGATAGCGCATTGACAGAAGTGGCAAGATCGCATTGTCGTGACATGTTCACAAGGGGATACTTTTCTCACTACACTCCAGACGGGAAATCTCCATTTGACAGGATGAGTGAGGGTGATGTGGAGTTCCAATATGCAGGAGAGAATCTTGCACTTGCGCCAAACACATCTTTAGCTATGAAAGGCCTTATGAACAGTCCTGGGCATAAGGCGAATATATTGTCTAAAAACTTTGGAAAAGTAGGAATAGGAGTAATAGACGGCGGAATATATGGTGAAATGTTTTGTCAGGAATTTACAGACTAAATATGAATTACTTCTTAAAAAGTGTTTCTGATCTTGATGCACATGGAAAAAAAGTTTTTGTCAGATGTGATTTAGATGTCACGATTGAAAACGGAAAAATAACTGATCCAACTCGCTTAATTTCTTCTATTTCTACTCTTGAATATCTTATGGAAAATGGCGCGATGGTAATAGCTGCAGGACATTTGGGAAGGCCAATCGGGGAAGACAAGAAATACACGCTTCATCCTGTTGCTAGATGGTTTGCGGATCAGTTTGGGACTGATCTTGAAGAAATAGATTTGCATGGGCTTAAGGCCTGGAATTTGAGAAGTAAATTTGTGATCCTTGAAAATTTAAGGTTTTATAGAGAAGAAGAGGAGAACGATGAAGAGTTTGCAAAAAAGCTCGCTAGTCTAGTAGATATTTATGTAAACGAAGCATTTGGGTCTTCACATCGTGCTCATGCTTCAATAGTTGGTGTTCCTGGTTTGCTTCCTCATTTCGCTGGGTTTCATCTTCAAAAAGAAGTAAAAATCCTATCAGGTATTTTGGAAAATCCCAAAAGACCACTCACCTTTATAGTAGGTGGCGCAAAAATTGAAACTAAGCTTCCTTTGATATCAAAGATGCATACATTTGCTGATAGTATTTTGGTTGGTGGAGAGCTGGCAGAGCAGGTAAAAGTTCTGGCTCATGAAGAATACAGAAAAATAAATGGGCAGAAAGCCGATTTAGTAGTTGCGGATTTAAATCATGAAAAGACAGATATATTGCTGGGTTCGTTAAGAGGATTTAGTAAAGCTATTTCAATTTCAAATATGATTGTTTGGAATGGTCCAATGGGTTATCTTGAGGGAGGTAAAACGCAAACCACTGAAGAATTAGCAAAATTAGTTTTGAATAGTAGTGCATATAAGATAGTAGGGGGTGGAGATACAGTTTCTTACTTGAATAGTAAAAAGATTCTTGAGGGGTTTGACTTTGTCTCAATGGGAGGCGGAGCAATGTTGGAATTTCTCTCTGGTATTAAGCTTCCTGGCTTACTAGCGCTTGAAGAATAGGGGTTGATGATTTGAAAGCCCATGGTATACTCAAATAATGCCAAAGGATCTTCCCGGTATTAAAAACATCACCATTTCGGGCCGAATTGCCTCCGGAACAACCACACTAGCGCATAATCTTTCGAAAGAACTTGATTGGGATCTCTTAGAAGGTGGAGAATTATTTAGAAAGTTTCATGAAGAACACTTGAATGATAAAAGCGAGATTGCTGTAGATAAAAGACCAGATGAAATTGACCTTGAATACGAAGAAAGTATTAAAAATATTCTTATGAATGAAACTCATAGAATAATTCAAAGTCACCTGGCAGGATATGACGCGCAAGGAATTGATGGTGTGTTCAGGATTTTAGTTATCTGCGAAGACAGTCGGGGAGAAGACCATAGGGACATTAGAATAGATAGACTAGTTAATAGAAAGAAGATTTCAGTAGAAGACGCAAAAAGAGAAATAGAGCAAAGGGAGAGAAATAATCTAACGAAATGGAGAAGAATGTATGCTAATGGAGATCCTAATTGGGTTTATTGGGATCCAAAGTATTATGATTTAATTATTAATACCTACTCCCATAATGCCTCTGATAGCTTCAATTTAGTCCTCGAAAAACTCAATATCAAAAATCCTTGAAATTTAAATTCTCTAGTGGTAGAGTAGTGTTGATTTGCCCAATCGCTTAAGTTATGAGAAAAATATTTACTTTGTCTCTTTTTCTTTTCTTAGTCTCTTCTTCGCCTTCTTTTGCCCAAACCGTTACTCTCCCTCTTCCTACAACCACTCTTACTCCAAGTCCAGCTCCAACTGTTTTTAGCTATGATCTTCCCTATCCCGGCATTCTTCCGGGAAGTCCTCTCTACGGCTTAAAAGCAGCTAGGGATAGACTTCAAGAGGCAATGATTTCTGATCCTTTGAAGAAATCTAATTTTTATTTACTCCAGGCGGATAAAAGACTTGGGGCATCGATTTTGCTTTTTAAACAAAAGGATAAAGATTTGGGTGAGCAGACTCTTTCTAAAAGTATTAATTATTTAGAGAAATCTGTCGAAAAGATGATAGAGGTAAAAAAAACTCAGGAGGATGTGTTGGATATTTTTGGAAAAGTTAAAATGTCTTCTGAAAAGCAAAAGTTAGAAATTGAAAGACTTTTGGAAACATCAAGAGGAGAGGAAGCAGAAAAACTTAAAAGAAATCTAAAAAGGGTCGAAGAAATACAAAATCGTGTAGATTCTTTTAAACCGTAACTTTAACCTAAACGCCTTGCTTGAATCAAATAAGTGTTCACAAGATCAAAAAACTATCACTATTTTTTACCCATTTTTTGCCGATTTATTAAGCGATTTTTGAATGGGTTGTAAAACGAGGCTAATCGAAAATTTGATTATTTCTGATCCAGTTATTGATAGTTGACACCCCGTAAGTAGTGCCATATCATCGATCTTGGCACTAGATTTAGTGTCTGAACATTAACTTTTTGCCCATCATAAATATATGAAATGTCCATATTGCGGATCACGCGAAACAGAAGTAGTAGAAACCAGAGACTCGGAAGATTTAGAAACTATAAGAAGAAGAAGAGCCTGTGTTAAATGCGAGAAAAGATTTACTACCTATGAAAGAGTGGAAAATGTTAGCTTGGTTGTCATTAAGAAAGACGGAAGACGGGAAAGATTTGATCGAGTTAAGCTTAAGAATGGAATAATTAGATCCTGCGAAAAGACCACCGTAACAGTGGATGATGTTGAGAAGATAGTTATAGAAATAGAAAGAGAGCTTCGTGGAGGAGAGTCTGTAGAAGTAGAGAGTAAAAAGATTGGGCAAATGGTAGCAGCTAGATTAAAAAAACTAGACAAGATTGCTTATATACGTTTTTCGAGTGTTTTTAAGAGATTCGTAGATATTGAGGATTTTGAAAAAGAGGTAAAGAAATTAATAAATTAAATCTATGAAATTAGAAGGCGTAAGAGAGAAAGTATTTTTAGACAGATATTCCTTGAAAGATAAGGAAGGAAATCCTATTGAGAAAACTCCAGATGAGATGTGGGCTAGGGTTGCCCGAGGAATCGCAAAGCAGGAAAAGCCAAAGAACAGAAAAGCATGGGAGAAGAAATTCTATGAATCAATGGATGGATTTAAGTTCCTTCCAGGCGGACGTATCCTGGCAGGTGCCGGAACAGGGTATGACGTTACTTACTTCAATTGTTTCGTAATCCCATCTCCAAAAGATTCAAGAGACGGAATCCTGGACAATCTAAAAGTTATGATCGAGATCATGGCAAGAGGCGGAGGAGTAGGAATTAACTTGTCTAGTTTGCGTCCTAAGGGTTCAAGGGTTAGGAAAGTTAATGGATTTTCTTCAGGCCCTATGAACTGGGCAGAATTATATTCTCTAGCCACTAAGGATATTGTTCAGCAAGGCGGATCCCGCCGCGGAGCGCTAATGCTCATGCTTCATGATTGGCATCCAGATATTGAAGAATTTATTACTGTTAAGCAGGATCTTTCAAAGATTAATGGCGCGAATCTTTCGGTATGTATCTCTGATGACTTTATGGAAGCAGTAAAGAAAGACGCTGACTGGAATCTTGAATACCCGGATCTAGATGACAAGAATTATGATAAAAAATGGGATGGCGATTTACAGGGATGGAAGAAGTCTGGGGGGAAGGTTGTAGTCAAAAGGACAGTTAAAGCCAAATATCTTTGGGACCTAATTTGTAAAGCAGCATGGACTTCAGCAGAGCCAGGATTACACTTCTTGGATCGAAGTAACAAAAGATCAAATACAGCATATTTTGAGACACTAATCGCAACAAATCCATGCGGTGAGCAGCCTCTTGGTGCATGGGCAGTATGTAATCTAGGCGCAATCAATCTTTCAGCATACGTAGATGGCAAAGGAGTATTTGATTATGACTCTTTTGGAAAAGACGTTAGGGTTGCAATGAGATTTTTGGATAACGTAATCGATGATACATATTATTTCTTCAAAGAAAATGAAAAAGTAGCTAAGGATATTAGAAGAACTGGCTTGGGAATCCTTGGTTTGGCAGATGCTCTTATAAAGATGAAGTTAAGATATGGAGCCCCTGAATCAGAAGAAATTCTTAAAAAGATTTTTGAAACACTGAGAAACAATGCATATGATGTTTCTGCTGATATTGCAAAAGAAAAAGGGGCATTTCCTAAGTTTGATCGCGCAAAATACATGAAGGGATATCATATTCAGAAACTTCCAAAACCAATTCAGAAAAAGATTGCAAAATATGGAATTAGAAATGCAGTACTGCTTACCATCGCGCCAACAGGAACAACAAGTTTGATATCTGGTGTTTCATCTGGCGTTGAGCCGGTTTATGAGTTTGAGTTTATCCGCCGCGATAGATTAGGGGAGCACAAGATGTATCATCCTCTTTATGAGGAGTGGAAAAAAGCCCATCCAAATGAGCAAAAGCCAGATTATTTTGTTTCCGCCAATGACCTAACACCGGAAGAACACGTAATAGTTCAGGCCATTGCTCAGGATTATATTGATTCTTCAATAAGCAAGACAGTTAATGCGCCAAATGGCCACTCAATAGAAGACGTTAAAAATCTTTATATGCTTGCATATGATAATGGTCTGAAGGGTATTACTTACATGAGAGATGGTTCTCGCGAGGGAGTTTTGTCCAGAGTTGAGGAGAAAAAGCCAGAAGAAATTCAGCCGGCAACCCTTCCCAAAGAAATTGTTCGAGCACCTCGCCCAATGATGGTTGAGGGAGTTACATATAAGACTCAAACACCAGTTGGGGATACATATATTACTTTAAACCACGATCAAAACGGAGAGCCTTTTGAAGTATTCGTAACAATTGGAAAACCAGGATCAGACCTTGCTGCTATGGCTGATGCATTAGGTCGCATGGTATCTTTAAACCTTCGTCTCGCAGGCAACCTGCCGCCGCGCGAGAGGATTAGGCAAGTTATTTCCCAGCTGTCCGGAATAGGGGGAGCAAGAAGTGTTGGATTTGGAGAAAACCGCGTAAGATCACTTCCTGATGCTGTTGCTAAAGTGCTAGCTAAGCAATATGCATTCAAGGTAAATGGAATAGTGGAGGATAAATTAGCCCCTGGTGTTGCGATTCCGGTAGCCTCAGGCCCAGCTGATGCACCTGTGGCAGTTGACGATGCTTTGACAAGCTCGGGACAAGAGGAAGAAATTACGGTACTAACGCAGCTTCCGCTTCAAGAAGGAATTACGATGGATAAGCCAAAAACACATACCATGGATCTTTGTCCAGAATGCGGAACTTCATCGTTTGTTTACGAAGAAGGTTGCGGGAAATGTTATTCCTGCGGCCATTCTGAATGCTAATTGTAATTAGCTAGATAATAGTTTATATTTTAAATCCAATAAGGAACGGGTAAGTGAGGCGAGAATCCTCCACAGTGCCGCTACCGTAAAGTCGGAAAACCACCTTATGTTGCTACCCGAGCAGGTTTCCTTAGCACAGAACTTCTCGAGTAGAGAAGTTTTTTTATGAGTAAAATTTACACAAGAACAGGTGACAAAGGTAAAACATCGCTTTTTGATGGGAAAAGAGTTTTCAAGTCTGATAAAAAAGTTGAGACGTATGGAACAATTGACGAATTAAATTCAGTAATCGGTCTCGCTTCTGCGTTTATTTCCATTTATAGTATTAATAAAGAGCTTGAAGAAATCCAGAATGATTTACTTGAGATTGGATCTTCACTAGCAGTTTCATCAACCCTTCCTGCCGATCAGCTTGCCCATAGGCCTGAAAAGTTTGAAAAACTTATTGATAAATTAACGAAAGAAATGCCTCCTTTAACGCAATTTATTCTTCCTGGTGGGGGAAAGGGCGGAGCCAGTTTACATATTGCTCGTACGGTAGCCAGAAGGGCCGAGAGAAGAGTAATAGGGCTTTCTCAGAAAGAAGAGATTGATTTTACGATAATAATTTATCTTAACCGTTTGTCAGATCTGTTATTCACTATGGCTAGATTTGTGAATTTTAAGGAAAAGAAAAAAGAGAAAATCTGGAAGAAAAGATGAGCGCATTCAGATTGGAAGTTGAAAGAGATAGAGTAAATGAAGCATTTCGAGCTGGAATGAATCAGGCCTTGATTGAGCAGTCTGTAGACGATCAGTTAAGATCACTTCTCGCAGAAAGAACGCAAACAGTTCACCCTTTTACATTAGCAGTTGATGGCGCAGACGTAACCGCAAGAGGGTTTGAGCATAGAGGAGACCTTGGTAATACATATGCCCGTTCTATAAAAGAAGCAGCAGATGTGCAAAGAGCAGGGAGGTTTGAATTAGAAAATAGAGGTTATGAAAAAGCCAAAGAGAAGTTTTTTGATTTACCTTTATATTCCACAGTTGTCCTTATGTCTCCACCCCCCGAGGTAGTAATTGAAGGTTATCCAGGATATAACCTCATGTATTTCTATCACATTTTGCCAGGGGAAACAGATGGTAAAAGAACCATAAAATCGCTTTCTTTTATAAATAAGTTTGAAAAGCAGGAACAAGTTGAAATCCTTAGGAGAATCGATCCTGAGGTAGAAGTTGAAGCAACAGAAAGTTCAATCCTTCTGTCTCCCGTTGCTATTTCCGGAAAAGGAAAAGGGGCAGAAAGCTTCAGGAAAATGTGGGAGACTGTAGGTGAAGTTTATAATAGGCATGAAAGAGACTTTGTATTCATGCCAACAAGTCTTGCTGAGAGATTTATTATTGAAGGAGACGAGTTGTGGGGTGATAGAAACAGGGATCTTGCAGTTGTAATCGAAGAAGTCTCAAAACTTATTACAGCTGGTGCAACACCTGAGGATATAAAAGATGAGTGGAGAATAATGTTAAATCTTGCAGACCGAGGGCTTTTGCATCAGGATTTTACAGATGAGCCTGTTATGAGGATTTCAAGTCCTGCGCCTATTGCAGCAACAGTATTTGAGCAAAACAGGCATTTAGCAAAGGAAAAAGTAAGAGAGGCGGCTACAAGCTGCGGAAAATCTAGTGATTTGGCGACACTTCTAAATCCTTTGGCAGCTATTCAGGATAATAGAGTGAGAGACCAGTTGAATCCGTTAGCGAACCTTGATTCTAGCTCTCCTGTTCAGACTAAAACTTTTACCGCTGAAAATGCAAAAGATGATCCAAATTTATGCAAATGTGGTGATAAAGCAGCGCACTTTCATTGCGGAGGCAAGAAAGAAGGTGGTGGTAAATGTACAAAGGAAATAACTGTAGGACTTGGAATTAAAGAATGCCCATCATGCGGAAATGGAGCAAAATGTTAGAAATTTGCTAAGAAAATATAAGCCTAAAATTTTCTTAGTATGGTAAGATAGATGTATGTCAGACCCACAAAATCAACTAAATCAAAATCATTCTGGATCTGTTAATCCTCCTCAAGTAACTGTAAAGCCAGGCGGAGCGGAATCAGCACCAACTAGTATTGGCGCCGTTCCTGCAGAGCAGCCTATTGCCCAGGTTCCAGAAGTTGAGGCCCAAATAGAACATGGTCCGGAATTTGCAGCGTCGCCGCAAATTCCTCAATCTGTTGCTCAAGCAGGAGTAGTAGCACAAGGCGAACAGCAGCACCCTGATTTAACGCGGGAAGTTCAGCGGGTCCAATCCGAATATGTACCGCATTTCACGAGTCCCGAAGAAGCGGCAGAGGTTGCTGAAAAAGGTCCTAGGGACTCAGGAAGAACATGGCTTTCTCTTGAAGTGTTATTTCAGGCAGCAAGAGGAGCAAGGAATTTATTTACGGGGCAAAGCCCAAAGCCTTCAGAGGGATAGTTTATGGATTTAGTATCAGTAGTTACACTTCTTATATTTTTAGCCGTTGTGTCCGGATTTCTTGCGGTGGGAATTTCAGTATTAGTTTATTACTTTTTTCTACATTATAAATTTAAGGAACGAGAGAGAGTTGCGCTTGATTCGACGCTTCTTCAGATTGCTTTACCAAGAGACAATGAAATTAAGGTTGATGCAGCAGAGCAGCTTTTTACCAACTTTGCATCGCTTCATAAAGGCGGACGCTTTGCTTTTATGCACCCTCAGCCAAGTCTTACATTTGAAATTGTGGGTATGCCAGGAGATATACGCTACTATGTTTCAACCCCAAATAAATATAAGGATTTTGTAGAGAAGCAGATCAATGGAGCCTATCCTGATGCTGAGATAAGGGAAGTTGCTGAAAGCCAGTCACTTAAAGAGGGTTTTGTAGTTGGTAATGATTACAACATTTTTGCAGAGAACGCTAAGGTCGCGTTTGTTTCTCTTAGGCTTAAGGAAGAAGATTTTAAACCCATTAAAGTTTATAAAGATTTTGCAACAGACCCGATGAGTTCTATTACATCTACTCTTGCAAAAATGACAGAAGGAGAAGGAGCTGCAATCCAAATTGCAATTTCCCCCGCCGAGTCTAAATGGAAAAAATTCGGACGCGAGCATTTGTCTCATACTAAAAAACATGAATCAAATCCCGAGACAGCTAAATATTCCACGGACCCTAAAGAATTAGAAGGTATCGAGAATAAGATCGGGAAGCCTGGTTTTGATACGATTGTAAGAATTGTTGTTTCTTCTTCAACTCATGAATCTGCAGAAGCGCATTTGAATAACATAGAGAATGCTTTTGAGCAATTTGTGGGACTTAATCACTTCACGAAAAATAAACATAGAAATAAAAAAGCTTTTATGGATGAGTTTATATACCGCTATATGCCAAAGCGCGGTCAAACAGGAATTCTTAATTCAGAAGAGCTTGCGACTCTTTTCCATTTTCCAAATAAAGCTATTACTACCCCAAATATTTTTTGGGTTACATCAAAAAGAGCTCCAGCAGCTGCAAATGTTTCAACGACGGGTTTATATCTGGGTAAAAGCACATATAGAGGTTTGTCAAAAGAAGTATTCATAGAGCGGGATGACAGAAGGCGTCACATGTATATGATTGGAAAAACAGGAACAGGAAAAACAGAGTTTCTTAAGCAAATGATTATTCAGGATATAAGAAATGGAGAAGGGGTAGGAGTAGTTGATCCTCACGGAGACCTTATTGAAGATATATTGCAGAAGATTCCACCAGAGCGCGCAGAGGATGTTATTTTGTTTGATCCTTCAGATACGACCCGGCCAATGGGTCTAAATATGCTTGAAGCAGAGACTGAGGAAGAGAAGCATTATGTGGTGTCATCAATTGTTGGGCTTATGTACAAGCTTTATGATCCGAATAAGACTGGTATCATTGGTCCTCGTTTTGAGCACGCGATACGTAACGCAATGCTTACCGTTATGTCTCAGCCAGGGAGCACATTTATTGAAGTTGTGCGGGTCCTAACTGATGCTAAATTCGTTCAGGAGCTTTTGCCCTATGTACAGGACCCTATTGTTAAGCGTTATTGGACAGATCAGATTGCGCAGACTTCTGACTTTCATAAATCAGAAACGCTTGATTATATCGTTTCTAAGTTTGGCCGTTTCGTTACCAATAAGACGATGAGAAATATTATTGGTCAGTCTCAATCGGCATTTAATTTTAGAGAGATAATGGATAATCAAAAGATTCTTCTTGTTAATTTATCTAAAGGAAAGATTGGAGAAGAGAACTCAAGCTTCTTAGGTCTGCTTTTAGTTCCAAAGCTTCTTGTAGCAGCAATGAGCAGACAGAACATGCCTATGGATCAGAGAAAAGACTTTTTCTTCTATGTTGATGAGTTTCAGAATTTTGCTACACCTGACTTTGCTCAGATCTTGTCGGAGGCTCGAAAATATCGACTTGACCTGATAGTTGCAAATCAGTTTATAGGGCAGATGGAAGAAGAGGTTAAGAATGCTATATTTGGTAACGTAGGTACCCTCGCAGCTTTTAGAGTCGGAGTGACTGATGCGAATTATCTTCAGCATGAATTCCAGCCAACGTTTAACGAGGCTGATCTAATCAATATTGACCGCTTTAATTGTTATATGAGAACAGTTGTAAACGGTGAACCAATTCCTCCTTTCTCGCTTGATACAACAAAAGATATGGTAGTGGAAAATGCAGCCAAGAATCCAAGAGTTGCAGAGTTAATCAAAGAATTGTCTCGTTTGAAATACGGAAAAGATGTAAATGTTATTGAGCAGGTAATTGGGGAGCGCGCCCAACTCTAACTTCAAAAATCCTCTGTTTTGATCTATAATACACTCACTTGCTTCTGTAGCTCAGTGGTAGAGCGCTACTCTTATAAAGTAGATGTCCTTGGTTCGATCCCAAGCAGAAGCACTGAAAATTGTTCGCAATTTTTAGTGTAAGCGCTATTTTTTATTCAATACTAGCTTTAAATTACCATAGATTGCGGGCAGAGATAATATTACTCCCACGACTGCATCGAATCTACTTAGGCCCAGATTACTCCTCAGGGATGGGTGAATGGAGCCAAGTATTCCTTCAGAAAAAATAAAGTAATCTATCGAGAATAAAACAAGTAAAATAAGATTTACAGCAAATAAATTTTTATATTTATAGAACTCTTTCTTTTTAAAAACATATATACTTAAGCCTAAAACGAGAATTAAACTATTAAGTGTGCTAATCCAATCGCCTAAGGATAGATTTGATATTCCTGTGAGGAGGAAAATGAGTCCAATTGCTGTGATTATCAAATAAAACCAGAAATATATCTTCCACAACATTACAGAGTAGCATTTCAAATTTGGAATACAAAGTCAAATATAGTCCTCTATTAGAGGAATAGTTTAATTTAAATCAATACTGAAAATCGAGCAAGATCCTTCAGTGCAAGTACTATTTCTTTTCTTTCCTGTCTTTAATGTGGAACCAGAAATATAAAGGTAATCCAATCATCCCAAAGCCGTAAATAACAATAAACCATACGAGCTTTCTAGTGACTGATGGAATATTTTTATTCATGTCTAATAGATCTACTAAATAAAAGAGCAAGACAATTGTTGTTAAAATGCATGAGATAATTACTAAGGGAATAGAAATTGCTATTAAGGGAATACTTGGTAGGGGAGTATTATTAAAGATCATTAGAATGATATAAATTGCCGCTAATGAAAGGAAAATGTTTGGGACTATTGAAGAGAACCCGAGGAAGATTTTTAAATCATTTCTCATTTTACAGCTCTGAGAGGACTTGGGATTCCGAAGCTCTATCGGGAACGTATTCGAGATATCTTTCAGTTGTTGAAATTCTCTTGTGTCCAAGGATTTTACTTAGGGTTACGATTGAAGCACCATGCTTAAGGTGATGAGCTACAAATGTATGCCTAAGATCATTAACCTTAGCAGTTTTTATTTCTGCAAGTCTAAAATATCTTTCGATTGAAGTTCTGATATTTCTAATTAAGAATGGTTTTCCAGATTTTGTGATGAACAAGTGGTCTTCTTCTACTTTTGGACGTACTTCAAGGTACTTGTTTAGAGCCTCTTGAGCCCTTTTATTAAGCGGTACTAGTCTTTCTTCGTGTTTTTCCATTGCCGGGATATGAAGTAAGTCTTTTTGGATGTCTGAGAGCCTTAGAGCGGTTAATTCTCCGATTCTAATACCGGTTTGAAGTAAAAGCTCAATAATCGCACTCATTCTTGCATCATTTCTTGCTGCATCTCTTAATGCTCTATATTCGGTTGGAGTTAAAATTCTAGGAGGAGCGAGTTGATATTTAGGATGAGCGACAAGCAGGGAAGGATCTTCTGTTACAAAGCCGTTTGATTTAAGGAATCTGTAGAAAGTTCTCGTAGAATTGATCTTTCTACTAATTGATTTAGGAGTGTAGCCTTCTTCATTCATTTTGGTAAGAAAAGCCTCAATATCTTCACGAGTCACCTCGTCAATATTGGTTTTTCCCGCGTTCTTAAGAAAGTCCACCAGCTGCTCTATATCTTTGCCGTATGCTACAATAGTTGAGGTTGAATGGCCTTTTTCTTTTAAGAAATTCTTGAACTCTGAACTGGCCTTAGCCAACTCTATCTGATTCATAATGGCCTATAATATCACAAAATTAAGCTCAACGTCAACAGTTAAAAAGCTTGCGTTCTTAGTGACGATAATCATATGCATTGTCGTTATTAACACATTGGCGCGCTCTATCTATGATTTGTGGCACAAACAGGATCTTGTTGTTAAAGCAAAAGACGATTTAAAGCATGAAAAACTGGAAAACCTAGAGCTTAAAGCTCAGCTAGCATATGTAAAGAGTGATGAGTTTGTTGAGACAGAAGCACGTGATAAATTATTCATGGTGAAGCCTGGGGAAGCTGATGTAATTGTGCCTGAAGACCTCATAAAAGTAGAAGAAGAGAAGGAAGTAATCATAGTGCCTGCATGGCAACAATGGGTAAATCTATTCGTAAAAGGAAAATAAAAATGCTTATTTTGAAGGAATGAATATGTTGCGGGGCTAGGAGTTGCGCCTAGCCTGTGAGATTATGAGCCTCACGTGCACTGTACACTACCCCGCGCGTGACATTTATTATACCACTAAATTAGCCTCAAAGTAAACCCCATAAGTTTAATTTAGCCTTAATTTCTGATATACTTAGGGGGATTTGGCTGCGTAGCTCAGTGGTAGAGCGGTGTCTTCATAAGGCAATGGTCGCAGGTTCGAACCCCGCCGCAGCCACAAATCAAACCCCTTATGGATATTGTTCAACTAAAAAATAAAAAAGTAGCAGTAATCGGAGAAGGAATTGAAGGTAAATCTTCGGCTGAGTTTTTAAAAAAGCATGGTGCCGAAGTTGAAATTCGAGATAAAAATCTGGGACCTGATTATTTAGATAATTTAGAAAAGTTTGATTATGTAGTTAGATCACCCGGGATTAAACTTTCTGATCTTGAAGGAAAAGTTTCAAAAGAAAAAATCACTTCTCAAACAAAATTATTCTTTGATTTGACTCCAACTAAAAATATTATTGGAATAACAGGTACAAAAGGGAAGGGAACAACATCTACGCTTATATATAACATGCTTAAGGCTGCAGGATATGATGCATATTTAGGGGGGAATATAGGAACAGCGCCTCTTGAATTTATTGAGAGTTTGACTTCTGAAAGCTGGGTAGTTTTGGAAATGTCATCTTTTCAGCTTCAGGATTTAGATAAAAGTCCACATATAGCAGTCATGCTTATGATTACGAGTGAACATATGGATTATCACAAAACTCTGGAAGAATATGTAGATGCGAAGCGAAATATTCTTTCTCACCAGTCAGCTGAGGATATTGCAATCGTAAATCGAGATTATCCACCATCTAATGAATCCGATATTTTAACTGAAGGAAAAGTTTATTATGTGTCTCGCGAAAGAGAAGTTGAAGAGGGATGTTTTGCGTTGGGAAATCAAATAATTTTACGCGTTAAAGGAAATGATTTGCCGGTAATTGACACAAGAGAACTCTTGCTTCGAGGTGATCATAATCATGAAAATGCTTGCGCAGCAAGTCTTGCAGCATATTTGGCGGGCGTTCGCGTAAGTGCAATAACTGAGATCTTAAGGACGTTTTCAGGTCTAGAGCATAGGCTTGAATTGGTAAGCATAATTGATAAAGTAGAGTATTATAATGATTCATTCTCTACAACTCCTGAAACAGCAATCGCTGCAATAAAATCGTTCAAAAATCCTGAAATTCTAATACTTGGGGGTTCATCAAAGAACAGCGATTTTGCAGAATTAGGGCAAGTGATAGGGGAAGCAGAAAATATAAAGGCAATTATTGGAATCGGAGTTGAGTGGGCCAGAATTAAAGAGCAAATAAAAAACGTAAGACCTGAAACTTTGATAATTGAAGGCGCAGATTCTATGGAGAAGATAGTTCTGGCTGCTAGTAAGTTAGCAGTTCCCGGAGATGTGGTTTTGCTTAGTCCAGCTTGTGCTAGCTTTGGAATGTTCCAAAACTACAAAGACCGAGGAAATCAGTTTAAGCATGAAGTTGAAGGATTAATGAAATGACAGATTTAGTTGAAGTAAGTCAGCCACCTGTTGAAGTTTATACAAGAAATATTGATGATGCTACCACAGCTGTTAGATTTGGAAGAGAGTATCCTGGTGGTGGGGAAGCTGAATTTAAAGCTCTTTCAAGTCTTTATTCAGTTGATTCTGTTCATGTGGCAAAGCCAATTAAGCTCAACGTAGACCCAGAAGGAAAAATTGTCGGCTTTGATATGGAAAGATTAAATGGTAAAACAGCCAGAGAATATGCACAGGCTCATGGAAGTATTCCTGCGCAATCTGCAGAGCAAGTAAAGGAGACAGTCAGGAGATTTCATGAGAGTGGATTAGCTCATGGAGACCTAAATCCAAACAATGTATTTGTAAGTCCAAGTGGGGATATAAAAATAATTGATCCTGTTGGATATGGAGATATACCGTGGGAAGAATTCCAGAAATATGCCGATTTAGACATGCAGACTCTTTCTTCTTGGCTATAGGGCTAAAATCCTTTGTTAATTTTGAGAGAAACTAGTTATGAAACCTAAGTTTGAAGTTATTAAAAAGATAGAGAAGGCGAGGGCAGGAATATTAAAAACTCCCCATGGAGATATTTTGACACCTGCTTTTTTCCCCGTAGGCACAAAAGGGACATTGAAAAGTTTAACCGGAGCGCAAATCAGGGAAATTAAACCTCAAACTGTTCTTGGTAATACATATCATCTTATGTTGCGTCCAGGCGCGGATCTAGTAGAAAAAATGGGTGGACTTTCCAAAATGATGGATTGGAATGGTCCTACTTTTACTGATTCAGGCGGATTTCAGGTTTTTTCTCTGGGAGTTGGCCTTGAAAAACCAGGGGTTAAATTCCTGAAACCAGCAACTAGCAGTCAGCAGTCAGCAATTAGTTCGGAGGAAGCGAAGCCGAGGTTAAATAAAATTTCGGAAAAGGGAGTAGAGTTTCAGTCTCATATTGACGGCTCAAAACACATGTTGAGCCCTGAATCCTCGATTGCGATTCAGGAGAAGCTCGGAGCGGATCTGATTGTGGCTTTTGACGATCTGGAATCGCCGACATATGATGAGGCTAAAACATTGAAGTCTCTGGAGCTTACAGAAAGATGGCTTGTGAGGTCATTAGGGGCTCAAAAAAGAGGAGATCAGCTTATGTATGGAGTTACCCACGGCGGGCAGTTTGAAAACCTTAGAAAAAAGTCTGCAAAGTTTGTTAATTCTCACTTTGATGCTATAGCCTTAGGAGGCGCTCATTCTTCAAAATCTAATCTATATGATGTTATAAATTGGACAGTTTCTGAATTAGACGAGGAAAAACCTAGACATTTGCTGGGAATTGGGGAAGTTGATGACATATTTGAAGGAGTAGAGAGGGGAATAGATAGTTTTGATTGTGTTATTCAGACAAGACTTGGCCGCATGGGCCATGTATTTGCTTCACCGCCTATTGGAAATACGAAGAATAGATTCAGGTTTGATATTACTAAGTCGAAGTTTGCCTCCGACATGAAACCTATTGATGAAAATTGCGACTGTTATGTTTGTAGATCATATTCCAGAGCGTATATAAATCATTTATTTAGATCAAAAGAATTACTGGCTTACACGTTAGCCTCATATCATAATGTCTATTTCACAGTCAGATTAACTGACAAGATTAGGGAATCCATTATTGAAAATAGATTTGACGAGCTAAAGAAGAGCTGGTTACGTTAAGGCTGCGGAGGCTCGGTTCCAGGATTTGCAGCTGAATTAGACTGGGAATCAATTACAGCAGACCCTTCAGGTAATCCTTCTTTTTTAATTATATCATCGACTACTCCCTGTGCAGCTTTTAGGATTACTTCCTGTAGTCGTTCATTATCTCCTGCGCCTTTTAATGCGTTATTTAGCCCCATAAATACTTGGGTCATTTTTGCTTTTGAGTCTTCTGGCAGCGTAATTGATTCAGCAATTGGACCACTTAGAGAGTCGAGTTGTGGATTTGGTTGAGCTATGTCTGGCCCAAGATTTGCTGCCATTGGATCGGTATGAATTGCGCCAACAACTACATCTGGAGTTGGGGAAGGTGTTATCCCGGGAATAGCATCTATTGGTGGTGGAGGTGGGATTTCTGAGCCTGGAGGTGGCGGTATATCACCTAGTTCAGGTGTGGTGACGGGTGCAGTTGGTTGTCCGGGGACAGTCGGTTCCATAGCATCCAGATTACGAGAAACCTTTTAAAAAGTCAAGAAAGAATTATGTTAATGCTATAATGAATTTTATATGGAAAGTAAAAAGAAGGTTTATTCTGGGATTCGAGCAACGGGACGCCTTCAGCTTGGCAATTATTTTGGTGCTATTAAGGGCATGCTTGAACTTCAGAATGAGTATGATTGTGTGTTTAGTGTGGTAGATCTTCATGCGATTACAACTCCATATGATCCCAAGACTCTTGCCGGGAATGTAAGAGATGTCGTACTTGATTATCTTGCAGCTGGACTCGATCCTGAGAAATGTCTGATTGAAATTCAAAGCAGAGTGCCAGAGCACACTGAGCTAGCTTACTTATTGTCTACTATTTATCCTGTTTCCCGTCTTGAGGATTTGCCTACATATAAAGACAAGAAAGCTCAACATCCTACATATGTAAATATGGGCTTGCTCTACTATCCGGTTCTTATGGCGGCAGATATTTTACTTTTTAAGGCAGATCTTGTGCCTGTGGGAAAAGATCAGGAGCCGCACATAGAAGTGACCCGCGAGATAGCCAGAAAGTTTAATCAGATGTTTGGAGAAACATTTCCCCAGCCTCAAAGATTTAAGACAACAGGAGAATATGTGCCTTCTTTAACCGGAGAGGGAAAGATGGGAAAGAGCGTTGAGGGTAGTTTTATTAATTTAACAGATGATCTAGAGACTATCAAGAAAAGAATTGCTCTAGTTCCGACTGATTCAGGAGAATTGGGTGGAGAGGTCCCAAAAACAGGTGGAGTTGCGACATTGTTTGTGCTTCTAAAACTGGCGAATAGACTGGATTTGCACACTAAATATATTCAAGACTATCAGGGAAAAAGAATAAGATATTCGGAAATGAAAGAGGATACTTCAAATGCAATTTACGATGTCTTAAGACCGATTCAGGAAAAAAGAGCGGAAATCGAATCCTCATTTGATCTTGAGGGAATGCTCTTAAAGCACACAGACATTTGTCGTCAGGTAGCTCTCCAGACTCTTTCGGAAGTTAAGCAGAAAATGGGACTCCATTAGCTTTAATTGTAAGGACAATTGTGTTATAATTTCTCTTCAAATGGCAGCAGGCAGGAAAGCAAACAAAAAAGCACTTCAAAGTAAACTTAAAGGTGTAAAAAATTGGAAAAATCTCGTTATATATGGTGTAGCTTTTCTTTTTTTAGCCTTTCTCTTCATGGGTTTAAATCAGCCTAGCGCGACTGAGTCAAAGACTATTCCTCTCTCTCAAGCTGTTGCTGACGCAAAAGCTGGTAAGGTAGATAAGATCGAAGTATTTGATAATAAGCTTGTTATCACTCAAGGCGATAAGACTCTTCAGGCATTTAAAGAACCTGGGAGTGATGTTTATACTCTTTTTAAAGATGCAGGTGTTCCCCTAGCGAATATAGAAATAGCAGTTAATGATAAAACCACCATGAATAACTGGATGAATATCTTAATCTCACTTCTTCCAATCGTTCTTATGGTAGGTTTTTTCTATTTCATTTTTCGTCAGGCTCGCGGAGCACAGGATAGCGTTTTCTCGTTTGGAAAATCTCAAGCTAAGCTATATAGCAAGGATACGCCAAAGATAGGATTTAACGACGTAGCAGGAGTGGATGAAGCAAAAAAAGAACTTGAAGAGATAGTGGATTTTCTTAAAAATCCGGGTAAATATAAGAGTATAGGAGCAAGAACTCCAAAAGGCGTGCTTATGATTGGTCCTGCGGGAACTGGAAAGACTCTTTTAGCCAGAGCTACAGCAGGGGAAGCAAATGTTCCATTTTTTTCAATGGCAGGATCAGAATTTATGGAAATGCTTGTTGGCGTAGGAGCATCTCGTGTTCGTGATTTGTTCAACACAGCTAAAAAATCTCAACCTGCGATCATATTTATTGATGAAATTGATGCAATAGGGCGTCAAAGAGGGAGCGGATTTATGGGAGGACATGATGAGCGAGAGCAAACGCTTAATCAGATTTTGGTTGAGATGGACGGATTTACTCCAAATGAGCAGCTAATTGTTATGGCGGCCACAAATAGGCCTGATGTTTTGGATCCTGCATTAGTTCGACCAGGAAGATTTGATCGCCGCGTTGCGCTGGAACTCCCAGATGTAGAAGGCAGAAAAAATATCTTGGCTATTCATTCAAAAGGAAAGCCAATTGATAGTAAAGTGAATTGGGATAGGGTAGCGAAAAGGACCGTAGGTTTCTCCGGAGCTGATCTTGAAAACATGTTAAATGAAGCTGCGATTAGAGCTGCAAGAACAGGTAAGAAAAAAGTCGATATGTCAGATATTGAAGAAGCAGCAACAAAAGTGAAGCTTGGCCCTGAGAAGAAAAGACTTCAGACAGAGATGGATCGCAAGATGACAGCATATCACGAAGCAGGACACGCATTAGTGGGTTGGGAGATGCCTCATATCGATCCAATCCACAGAATCTCAATTGTTAGTCGCGGTATGAGTCTTGGGCATACAATGACTGAGCCAATAGACCGCGTGCATGAGACAATGAGCCATCTTCTTGAAGAAATTTCAATGATGCTTGGAGGACAAGCAGCGGAGAAATTAGTATTTAATGATATTACTACTGGAGCTTCAAATGACATGGAGAAGGCGACTCAGGTAGCTCGTGCCATGGTTACTAGATTTGGAATGAGCAATCTGGGGCCGATCACGCTAGATCTTCAAAAACAATCACCATATGATTCAGATGAATTGTCTCCTGAGATGCGAGCAAAAATAGATGTTGAGGTAAAAAGAATAATTGATGAAGGTTATGCAGAGGCTACAAAGGTCCTTAAGAAGCTTAGAAAAAAGCTTGATGTAATAGCCGAAGAGTTACTAAAAGTAGAAACATTGGAATCAGAGCAGTTTGAAAAACTTATCGGACCCAAGAAGCTTTTGCCTGGAAGTAAACCTGCAATTCTCCCAGTTGAAGCATAACTATTGACATCTGCAGAATCTCGCTGAAATAATCAGGTTAGTGAAGAAGAATAAGCAAAAATCCCGATACAAAAAAATTGTAATTATTGTTGGTGTTTTTATTATTTTCTTAATTCTTGACGTAATTATTTTTATTAAACCTTTTCAGGATTATATAAAAAGCGAAGGAGGCTTTAGGACTTATTCTTGGAAAACAGATTTTGTAGATGATTGTAAGAAAAGCAGGTTGGGGAACACCGCTAAGTGTACTTGTATAGCAGATGATTTAGTTAGGAAATATGGGAAAAGCTACGAATTGTATGATAAAAAGTCAAATGACCTCTATGATATTTCCATAAAATGGGAAATCAGGAGTAATCACAGAGATAGGCCAACCGTGGAAATGCAGGAATCAATTTTGGCGTGCGAACAGCGGTAATACAACTTCATTGAAGCATAATGTTACACTCCGATAGCTTTCGTTCCTATTGACAAGCCACTTCGCTAAGCATAATAATTGCTTTAGTGAATAGTTTTGGAAAAGTTGCCCTACTTAAAGAGGCTTGGGAATTATTTAAAAAGAATATAAATATAATTTTAGCAGTAATAGCTGTTTATTTTGTTTATTATATCCTTCAATATGTTATCGGTTTGACTTTAGGTGAGTCTGCGCTTGCTTCAATAATCTCACTTGTTTTCTCAATTGCATTTCTTGTCATTCAACTGGGTGTTTATAACGTCATGCTTAAGGTAGTTGATGGCAAAAACCCGACATATAAAGATCTTTATTCATATCCAGATCCAGTAATGAAGATTCTTAGAAATATAGTAGCTGGAATTATAGTTGGAATCGCAATTATTGGGGGACTTATTCTTCTTATCATCCCTGGAATCTATATCGCAGTAAGGCTTATGTTCTTTACATATTATATTGTTGATAAAAATGCAGGTGTTATGGATTCAATCAAAATGAGCTGGGAGTTAACAAAAGGTGGAGCGATGAACCTATTCCTGCTCGGAATATTGTTCTTTGTAGTTAACTTTATCGGAGCACTTCTATTTGGAATTGGACTTGCTGTAACAATGCCACTAACATTCTTAGCAACAGCCCTTCTTTACAGAAAATTCCAAAAATAGTCCTCGCTAATTCCACAAAATTGGTATAATCCCAATATGTCTCGTTTAGTTCTTGTGGATGGAAATGCAATTGTGCACCGCGCTTATCATGCGTTGCCTCCCTTAAATAAAACAGAAGATGGGCAATTAACAAATGCCGTTTATGGATTTTTTTCAATGCTTTTAAAGATTGTGTTAGATCTTAATCCAGATCATTTGATAGTTTGCTTTGATCGTGCAGCTCCGACTTTTAGAAAACAGCTGTATGTAGGTTATCAGGCGACAAGACCTAAGATGGACGAGGGACTCTCAAATCAATTTAAAATTATTCATGGAGTTTTAGAGAAGATTAATATCTGCGTTTTTGAGCTTGATGGATATGAAGCTGATGATCTTATAGGTACTCTTTCAAAACAAGCTGCTGATGAAAATAAAGGGAATGAAGTCATAATTCTAACCGGAGATCGTGATTTACTTCAGCTGGTAAATAAGCAGGTTTTGATCTTAGCGCCAATCGTGGGAGTTACAAAAATGATTTTATTTGATACTGAAAAAGTAGTCGATAAATATGGACTAGAGCCCCATCAGTTTATAGATTATAAAGCTTTGGTGGGAGATAATTCTGATAATTATCCGGGAGTCGCTGGAATTGGCCCAAAGGGCGCAGCAAACCTTTTGAATAAATATCATACTTTTGAAGGAATCTATGAGCATATTGGGGAGATTAATCAAGGTGTTGCGCAAAAACTGGCTCAAGATGTCGAGCAGGCAGCTCTAGCCAAGAAGCTTGCGACCATTGATCTAGATGCGCCAATTCATTTAAAATTTGATGAATGTAAGACTTCAAATATGGATCGCGAAGCCTTACTTAAAGAATTTGAAAAACTACAGTTTAATAGTTTGATTGCGAGATTTAAGTTAGACCAAAAGCCGAAAGTAGTTAAAGAAGAGAAGAAAAAAGAATCAGATGATCAGTTAGGACTTCTATGAAGGTAGCAATAGTACATGACTATATTAAGGAATACGGGGGCGCAGAACGCGTTCTAGAGGCATTGCACGGGGTTTTTCCTGATGCGCCGGTCTATACGTCGGTTTATCTTCCAAAATATCTTGGACCACATAGAGAGCGCTTTAAAAACTGGGATATTAGGACTTCCTGGGCTGATGTTATTCCGTTTAACTCCAAACTTATTAGCCCACTAAGAGTTGCAGCACCTGAACTGTTTAAGTCCTTAGATTTATCTAAATATGATGTAGTGATTGTTTCCGCAACTGGAGCATATAGTCCAAATACTATAAAGACAAAATCAGAAAAGCATAATGCGGTTCATATTTGTTATTCTCATACTCCACCACGCTATCTTTACGGATACGAAACAGCTAGGGATTGGAAGAAGAATCCTGTTTCAAAGTTTGTCGGGACCTGGGCAATACACTTTCTTAGAATGATAGATTTTAATTCTTCACAAAATGTTGATTATTTCATTGCTAACTCAAATGAGACGAAGAAAAGAATTGAAAAGTTTTATCGAAAAGATTCAAAAGTCATTTATCCGCCTGTGGAGTTTAGTTTGAATTCTAAAGTAGAGCGGGGGAATTATTTCTTAACTGGCGGAAGGCTTGCTCGCGCAAAACACACTGACTTAATTGCAGATACTTTTATAGAAAATGGATTACCTCTTAAAGTTTTTGGAAAAGGATTTGCAGGTTTCGAAGAAGAGCTGAAAGAAAAAGTGGCCAGAACTTCAAATATTGAATTTCTTGGAGAGGTATCAGACGAAAAGAAAAATGAACTTATGGCAGGAGCGAAGGCTTTTGTTTTTGCATCAGAAGATGAAGATTTTGGAATAACTCCTGTTGAGGCAATGATGGCAGGAGCTCCAGTTATTGCACATCATTCAGGAGGAGTTTTAGAAACAGTAATTGACGGGAAAACAGGTTTATTCTTCGATGAGTTTAATGTAGAGAATTTAAATAGCGCGATAAAAAAGTTTGAAACCCTTCGACAAGCTCAGGGCTCGTTTGATTCTGCCAAAATCAAACGGCACGCGAAGAAATTTAGTAAGGCAAGATTTGAAAAAGAAATAAAGGAGTTTGTAGGAAAATATGCCAAATAAGGTTAATTTTGTGTTTCCCCAGGATGTTAAAGGTTGGTTAGGGAAGAAAGAAGGAAGGCTTCTTTATGACTTGGTTTTGAATAGTAGTGGGGTAGGAGAAGTAGTGGAGCTTGGAGCATATCAGGGAAAGTCCACAATATGTCTCGCCCAAGCTTTAAAAAAAATTGGAAAAGGAAGCTTGATTACAGTAGACAATTTTAATGGAGATAAATATACTGGTAAATCGGATTCTTTTTTTAACGTATTCATGGACAACCTTCATAAATACGATCTTGAAGAGTGGGTAACCCCATTAAATAGTGATTTTAATGATGCTTCTCAGATTTTTAATAAAAAAATAAGACTTCTTTTTATCGATGGCAGTCATTCGTATGAAGATGTTAAGAAAGATTTCGGTGCGTGGGGTCAAAAGGTGAGCGATGGTGGGGTGATTATTTTTCATGATGCCCTGGCCTGGCCAGGGGTTGTAAAATTCATAAAGGAAGTAATAACTACAGGTAAATATAAGGATATTAACTTTTTAAACGATTATGCAGGAATGGCTTACATGATTAAAGGGGATAAAGCGTCAGAAGATTTTATTGACGAAAAGTTAAGTGAGTATACTAATTTAGTAAGAAAAAAACGGTGGAATTTGATGCTGCTAAGAATTAGAGAATATTTTAAATAAATTCCAACTTTCTAAAGATTAGGATCAGATGCTAACTTAGATTCTGCTCGAGCGATTTTATGTTCCAAAATTGCCCCGGCAGTTATCGCGAAGATACCTAAAATCACAGCAGTTGCTCCTCCTGTCATGAGGGGATTTGGTTCCAATTCTTCTGGATTAAAGCGTCTTGCTATTTCAATTCCAGCTCCGGCCGCTGCTGCGTACCATCCTGTTGCGCTGGTTGCTAGGCCAGCAGTTACAAGTATTCTTGATCCTTCAACGTTCATGGTTAGAATATAAAACAATATGTGTTACTTGTCAACAATTAGTTTTGTATGATGGTATCCCATAACCTGCATTTTATCTCATACAGGTGTTCGGATTCCATTTAGAACTCGGGTATTTGATATAATCTTCCTGTGCCTGAATTACCTGAGGTAGAGACAATTCGTTTAGGACTTCAAAAATATTTAGTTGGCCACGAGATTACCGCAATTGAAGTAAAACTAAAGAGAATATTTACTGGATCTGCAGAGCAGATTATTGGATCAAAAATTATAAAAATTGAGCGTTTTGGGAAAGGGTTGGTAATCGAATTTGCCAATGGTTTTGCACTCGCAATTCATATAAAAATGACAGGTCAGCTGATCTATAATGACCTCGCTTTTGTTAAGAATAAAAACATGCATATTTCTCCGAGCAAGGTGGGGCAGATTCCCAATAAATACACACACGTAATTTTTACATTAAATAAAGGTGCGATGCTTTATTACAACGATATTCGTCAGTTCGGCTGGCTCAAAATAGTTAAACGAAGCGAGATTGAGAAACTGCCTTTTTTTAAGGGTCTAGGACCTGAGCTTATTCCATCAAGTGGTCAGGAGGCGTTAAATCTTGAGCAGTTTAATAAAATTCTTTCTAGTTCAAATCTGGCAGTAAAGCCGCTAATTATGGATCAGAAAAAGATAGGTGGAATAGGAAATATTTATGCCAATGACGGATTGTCTCTAAGCCGCATAAATCCAAAAAGACCCTCCAGTAGTTTGACCTCCGTAGAAGCAAAAGAGCTTTACGGAGCAGTATTAGCTGTGATGGAAAGGAGCATGAAGTGCGGTGGAGCATCAGAACTTAATTTCGTAAACGCATTGGGACAAGAAGGAGAATATCAGAATCATTCTTTAGTATATGGAAAAAAAGGAAAGAAATGTCCTAATTGTGGGGAAGAGATTAAGAAGATCTTCTTAGGGGGTCGCGGTACGTTCTTCTGCGAGAACTGTCAAAAATAACTTACTATATTGACCTTTTGAGGGGTTTAAACTAGAATTAACTTCTAGCAAGATCCAATTTCTGGAGAATGCTAGTTTTTTTATGGGTTCGACATACACAGATAGGGTAGTAATGTCAGTCGGAGGATCATTAATAGTCCCCGAACAAGGAATTGATCTAGAATTCCTGAATAAGCTTAATGATTTTGTCCGCACGGAACTCGCAGCAAATGTAGCTCGCCAATTTTTTTTGGTAGCAGGGGGAGGAAGAACCGCAAGGCACTATATTGATGCGGCCCAGGAAGTTGTGGGGCATAAGATAACCCGCGATGACTTAGATTGGCTTGGAATACATTCCTCACGACTGAATGCACACCTTATCCGCACAATCTTCAGAGACATTGCTCATCCATATATTATTAAACATTATGAAATTATAAGAAAAGTTACTGAGTCAGTTGTTGTGGCGGCTGCATGGAAGCCGGGATGGTCCACAGACTATGATGCCGTGCTTCTTTGCGAAGATTATGATATGAAAACAGTAATAAATCTTTCAAATATTGATAGGGTTTATGATAAAGATCCAAAGAAATTTCCTGATGCAAAGCCTCTTGATAAGATTTCCTGGTCTGAGTTTAGAGAAATGGTAGGGGATGAATGGACTCCAGGGATGAGTGCGCCATTTGATCCTATTGCATCCAGAAAAGCAGAAGAGCTGGGAATAAAAGTTGTTGTGATGAATGGAAATAATTTTGAAAATATAGATAATTTCCTCAAAGGTAAAGACTTCTTGGGAACCACGATTGGATAAGTCTTTATATTTACCATTTACAATTTGATTTCTGTTTGTACTTGCGAAAATGATCAATTGTAAATAGTATATGGTCAATGCTTAAGTCTATAACTCTTCAGAACTTCAGAAATTATAAAAAATCCTCTTTTGTTTTTGGGAAATCAATAATAGTTATTGGTCCAAATACTGCAGGGAAATCAAATCTTATTGAGTCTATTTACTTGTTGTCTGCTGGAAAAAGTTTTCGTGCTGAAAAAGATTCCCAGATGGTAAAAATTGGTCATGAAATGGGAAGAGTGAGGGCGAAAGTTTTGGATATAGATCTCGAAGTAGCAGTAACAGTGGGGGAAGTGGCAGGAGTTAAAGCTCAATACAAAAGATTTTTTGTAAACGGAGTTGCGAAGAGACGTGCTGATTTTGTGGGAAATTTACCATGCGTTTTATTTTCTCCGCAAGATCTAGAAATTGTAGCAGGAAGTCCTGGAATGAGACGGGAATTCTTGGACAATGTACTGGAGCAGACAGATAGAGATTATAGAATTGCAGTTCTTGGATATACAAAAGCATTAAGACAAAGAAATGCACTTCTTGAATTTGTTAAGGATGGACTTCCTCGAAAAGAAAATGAATTTGAATATTGGGATTCTTTGGTTATACGAAATGGATCTGTTTTAACCCGCAAGAGGGAGGAGTTTATAAACTTTTTAAATGAATCAAAAAAAGATATTTTGGATTTTAGAATAGAATATGATAAAAGTGTAATTTCTCGTGAGCGTCTTCTTCAATATAGGGATGCAGAAGGAGCTTCTGGAGTTACATTAGTTGGCCCTCATAGGGATGATATGTTTATTTTCTTTGAGAAAGATAAATCTCTCAAATCATTTGGGTCACGCGGACAACAGAGGCTTGGTGTTTTACAATTAAAAATATTAGAACTTGCCTATATTAAGGAAAAATTGGGCATTGAGCCATTACTTCTTCTTGATGATGTATTTTCAGAGCTAGATGAGGGTCATATCAATTTGATACTAGAAATTCGTGATAATCAGCAGACTATAATTACTACAACTCATGAGGAGTTTATACCTGTGAAAATAAAAGGTAAAATGGAGATAGTGGAATTGAGTTTAAATGAATAAGTTTGACGAAAAAATATTAAAAAAAATTTATGTTCCTGCTTCTGACTCTCGAAAAGGGGAGAATGGAAAGGTTCTTATAATTGGGGGATCTACGCTGTTTCATTCACCGGCATTTTGGTCTTTTGAAGCGGCATCAAAGATTGTAGATATGGTTTATTTCTCCTCAACTGACTTAAATAATGATGTTTTAAAAAATCTTAAATCAAAGTTTATTAATGGAATTATAGTTCCTCGAGGAAAAGTTGAAGACTATATAGGGGATGCAGATTCAATTTTGATAGGCCCAGGGCTGCCCCGTGATGATGGTTTGGAATCAGGAGAAGAAACTACAAAACTTCTTACAGAAAGGTTGATAAATAAATTTCCTCACAAAAAATGGGTGGTAGATGGGGGAAGTTTGCAAGTTATAAGACCTGATCTTTTGCCGAGAACTGCAGTTATTACTCCAAATAAGAAAGAATTTGAAAAGCTGTTTGGTTTGGAGGGAAACGGAGATGCTGCAAGAGATTTGGCAGAAAGGTTTGGAATAACAATTCTTTTAAAAGGGGAAACAGATTATGTTTGCTCACCTGGAGAAGGTATAGAAATAACTGGTGGTAATGCAGGAATGACAAAAGGCGGGACAGGTGACATACTTGCTGGTTTGACTGCCGCATTTTATGCCAAAAATGATGCATTTATTTCTGCAGCCTGCGCTTCTTTTATAAACAAAAAAGCTGGAGAAAGCCTTGAGAAGAGAGTGGGGATTTATTTCAATGCAAGCGATTTGGTCGAAGAGATTCCTAAAGTTCTAAAGAAGTTGTTATAATAAGTTAATGGAAGAAGTTGATCCTGAGATCGCAATAACATATGGTAAAGGGATTGGGAATAAGCCCAAGGTGGATAGTATTGAAAAGTCAGAAAGTGCTCTTGAAATTCTTAGAAAATATGGAGGGTCAATAATGGGATTCAGAAATACATCGGGTGCAACTGAGAGGGTAAATACGGAAGAACAATACCACGGTGACCAAAGAGATGATGGTTAATTATCTTTTTCTAATCTTTTAAGCAGTTTTGATAGTTGGTACGTTATGGTTACTGCCAAAAGGGTAATAATAATAGCGTAAATTCCCATTGAAAGAAGCGCTCCGCCTACTGAAAGATATTTCTTCACATATGTATTTACTAACTCTTGAATAAAAGAATTCCACGCTAAAGCCGCCACTAGCCCAAATGCAGCTGTGGCAAGAGTTAGCATTTGTTTTACCATCTCAATATGGAATTTTTTGTCTTCAGATTTTTCCTGGGAAGTTTTATTGGCCATAAAGCTATTATAGCATAAGTTTGACAATCATCGGGAATTATGCGTTAATTGTTATCCAGATGTATAATCCCAAATTTAACATTACAAATAGGATATTAACCTCAATTGGAATAATTGAAGCAGCTCGAGAAGTCATTGATAATGCGCCTCTTCTTCCGTACTACGAAAAGGAATTTAGGCGGGAGGCATTAGTGCGCGCTGTTCATTATGGGACTCATATTGAAGGAAATGAGTTAAATCTAAAGCAGGCAGAAAAAGTTATGGAAGGACAAGAGGTTTTAGCCCGCGATCGAGATATTCAGGAAGTTTTAAATTATAGAAAAGTAATGGATTATATTGGAGCTCTATCATCCAGAGAAGACGTGAGAATAGATGAAAAATTAATTCTAGAATTACATAAATTAACAGTTGAAAAATTATTACCCCCTGAAAAAGTAGGGAAGTTTCGAGATACACAAGTTGTTGTAAAAAACAGCTTGACAGGAGAAGTAAGCTTTCGTCCTCCGGAAGCAGTTGCAGTACCAATTGCAGTAGAGCAGTTATTGATGTTTATCAGCAATGAATCTGAAATTCATCCAGTACTAAAAGCCGGAATTGTGCATTATGAACTTGTGAGAATTCATCCATATGTCGATGGAAATGGCCGAGTAGCGCGCGCATTGTCAACTCTAATTTTATTTCTTGAAGGTTATGATATCCGCAAATTTTTCTCTCTAGAAGAATATTTTGACAGCGATTCGATAGATTATTATGGCGCCCTAAAATCAGTGCAAAAAAACAATGGAGACTTATCAGTATGGCTCGAATATTTTACAAAAGGACTTTCAATAGAGCTCTCCAAAATTAAAGAGAAGGTTGAAAATATTAGTATTGATGCGCATTTAAAAGAGCGTTTGGGCGGCAAGCCTATCATGCTTACAGAGCGCCAAATAAAGATAATTGAATATATTCAGAAAATAGGTTATCTTCAGAACAAAGGTTTTGCGTCTCTCTTCTCAATGGTCTCTGAAGACACAATTCTTAACGAGCTTAAAGGTCTTATAAAAGAGGGAATTATTAAAAAGTCTGGTAGTACCAAGGGTGCAAAATACGTAATGAGTTAATATGAAAATAAGAAAAGCAGAGTTAACTGATTTATCAAGAATTCAATTTTTAAGTGATGAGCTTTTTAAGTATGAAAAAAATTTAACGTCAAATTTCAATCAAGCTTGGTCTTATTCGCAATTTGGAGAAGAATTTTTCCATAAAAGTTTGACAGATCAAAATTATATTAGCCTTGTATTGGAAGAAAGAAGGAAAGTAGCTGGCTATATGATTACTCAAATTTACGAAAATCAAGCAAGGGATCCAATCAAAATGGCATTGATTTGTAATCTCTTTATATTGAATGAATTTAGGAAAAAAGGAAATGGAGAAGAATTGGTAAATGAAACTCTTAAGATTTTGAAACTAAGAAATATAAATAGAATAAGGGTTGAAACAGTGATTAATAATGTTAACGCAATTAATTTTTATAAAAAAATGGGTCTTCAGGAGTTCGAAATGATTTTAGAAGGAAGTATATGAAGTTTTCAGATTTTTCAGATTATTTAGAAAAGTTAGAAGCGACGTCATCACGTCTGTCGTTAATTGAAATATTATCCGAGCTGTTTAAAAAAACTCCTGATAACGAGATTGAAGAAATTGTTTATCTTATTCAGAGTAGAATTGCTCCTTTCTTCGCTCCAGTTGAAATAGGAATGGCTGAAAAAAATGTAGCAGGGGCAATAGCCATGGCGTATGGTGGAGAAAAAGACGATGTTACTAATCTTTTTAATAAACTTGGAGATATGGGAAAGACTGCGCAAGAGCTTTGTAATTCAAAAAGCTCAAATATAGCTGTTTCTGAAGTTTTTGAAATACTTACTCGGATTGCAGATACAAAAGGCGAGGGGACTGTGGAAAAACGTCAAACATTATTATCCAGTTTGCTTGGAAAAGTAGATCCGATTTCTGCAAAGCATTTGGTTAGAATTCCGCTTGGAAATACTAGGCTAGGTGTTGGAGATCCTACAATTCTAGATGCATTGGCAACAGCAAAGCTGGGAGATAAATCAAATAGAAAACTAATTGAAGGAGCATACAACAGAACTTCAGATTTAGGTTTGATTGCAAAAACTTTATGGTCTAAGGGTTTGCCGGCTGTTGAAAAATTGCAAGTTCGCGTGGGTTCTCCAATTCGTTCAGAGCTTTGTGAGCGTCTTCCAAATCCTGAAAAAGTGATAGAGAAGATGACGGAAGTGGATGTGCAGTATAAGTATGATGGATTTAGAGTCCAAATTCATAAAGATGGTGACAAGGTGAGAATGTTTAGCCGAAACTTAGAGGAAATGACTCATATGTTTCCTGAACTTATTGAAGGAACACTAAGCCAAATTAAGGCCAAAACTATAATTCTTGATACAGAAGCTTTAGCATATAATCCTGATTCTGAAGAATTTTTACCATTTCAGGAGACGACAAAAAGGCGCAGAAAGCATGGTATAGAGGAAGCTCAGAAAGCTTTGCCACTTAAAGCTTTTGTGTTTGACATTCTTTACAAGGATGGTGAGCAGTTGCTTGATAAACCCCTCACTGAGAGGATGAAAATATTAGATAAAGTTTTGCCTGTTGATGATATCTTGATTAGAACTAAAAATCAGACAGTAACAGATCCAAAGGTTTTGCAAGAACTACTTGACGATGCAATTTCAAAAGGCCTAGAAGGTTTGGTAATTAAAAAATTACAGTCTCCCTATGAAGCAGGCGGTAGAAATTTTAACTGGGTAAAGCTTAAGAAGCATTCCGACGGAGAACTATCTGACACTGTTGACTGCGTTATACTTGGCTATATAGTTGGAAAAGGGAAGAGGACGGCGTTTGGTGCGGGGGCACTTTTAGTTGGAGTTTATGATCGTGATCGCGATGAGTTCGTTTCAATATCTCGTATCGGTACAGGTCTTTCTGATGATGAATGGCGCGAGATACATGCAAGAGCAGATAAGATCAGGGTCACACATAAGCCAGCCCGAGTTAATTCCACAATTGAACCAAGTGTTTGGATAGAGCCAAAGATTGTAATTGAGGTTCTCGCAGATGAGATTACTCGTTCACCGCTTCATACAGCTGGAAAAACAGAAACAGAAAATGGATTTGCACTCAGATTTCCACGACTAGTTTCATTTCGAGATAAAGACAAAAAAGCTGAACAAGCTACAACAGTTGAGGAGATTAAAAGATTGTTCGAAATTCAATTCAAGAAGAAATAAATAAAGAAATTTAGTCTAGTTTAATATTATTTCATTGAAAAAAGCAGTTTAGTTATATAGAATTAAAGAGTGGTAATAATTGCTTGGTTTGATTCGCTGTATTCAAAGCTTCCAGGAATCGGGGGAGATCTTCGAGAATTTATTGTAAAAGTTCTTCCATACATCGTAATTGTAGCTGGAGTTTTATTCACTTTCGCCTCAGTTGTAGAAATCTTAGGAACACCATTCTTCAGCATAATTACAGTAGGAGAAGGATCGTGGGTTTTCCAAAGACTCATAATAGTAAATGTCATAGGAATATTCGAAGGGCTCTTGATGATTTTAGCTTTTAGATATTTAAGAAGAAGGCAGAGACTGGGCTGGAATCTTCTTTTTTGGAGTCAGATCTTGTGGGTAGTTTCATCAGTCATCTCTATGTCGCCATCTTTTATCTTGGGTTTTCTTTTTCTCTATCCGCTTTTTCAGGTAAGAGGACACTATAGATAAGTCGTGCTATAATCGGGTAGCTTCTTATGAAACTAATTGTTGGACTGGGCAATCCAGGAGTTAAATACGAATCCACAAAGCATAATATCGGCTTCATGGTTCTGGAGCATTTCCTCAAGGATATGGAGCCTGTGAATAAATCCAATTGGGATTCAAGCGATAAGTTAAAAAGCAAAATTTACTTAATGGATTATGTTTCGAAATCCGGAGAAGAAGAGAAAGTAATTTTGGCTCTCCCTCAAACATATATGAATAACTCAGGAATGGCGGTTGGTCTTATCGCCAAATACTACAAAATAAAACCAACGGACATTTGGGTAGTTTATGATGAATTAGACTTGCCACTAGGAAGTATGAAGATAAGAGAAGGCGGGGGAACTGCTGGGCATCACGGAGTTGAGTCCATAATGGCAAGCTTGAAAACGGACAAATTTTATAGATTTAGAATGGGAATAGGAATTGCCAAGAATAAAGAAGGAATGGATAAGCAGCATATTGATGTTCCCGAGTATGTTCTAAAGGGATTTCGTGGGGGTGAAGCCTCTAAGGCAAGAACTATGATAAAACGCGGCTCCAAAGCGCTCCAGAAGGCTCTTGAGAAGGGAATTGAGTCCGCCCAGAATCAATACAACACTAAGTAATATTTTCTAGCGAAATGAAATATTTATTCATCTATTTAGTGGATCGATGTAGCTAAATAAAGCCTCTCTTTTGATTTGAATTATTTCTCGGGCTTTATAGCAAGCCGATCCAACAGGGCTCCAGTATTTTCGTTTTTTTTCTGCATATTTAGGATTACTAATTCTGAAGTTTTCGTATAAAATGTCACTTACTATTTCATAGCCTTTGTCTAGCGCCAATCCTAACTTTGCAAGTTCTACATAGCTATCACTAACTCCTTTTTCATTGTAATTTGCAGTAAAGCTTTCGCAGAATACTTGAAACCTTTTTATAAATACTTCTCTGACGTTTTTTTCTTCTAATTCTTCGACTAAAACAATTGAATTTGTTATTAGATCAATAGCTTCTCTATCGCATATTTTATTTAATTTACTCAGATTTCTATGATCTAGAATGGCATTTATTTCTTCAACCCACTCTTGAATTTCATAACGAAAACTTTTTGTAAATTTTCCAAGTTTTTTGTCATCCATAATTAGACTTTATATTATCTAAATTTGCCTTGTCAATAATTGGTTAATAAGTGAATAAGGATTTGTAATTTCAAAACCTGTTAAAATATAACAATGAACTTTTTACATTTCTCCGATCATTTTGATGCGAAATTAAGTGAATTATTCGATCAAGCTGATATTTTAATCTCGACTGGGGATCTTTCATATTTTGATTTCACTGAGATTGAAAACCGAATTTACGAAAAGCCCAGTTTTGGAGTATACGGAAATCATGATGCGCCAGAATATTTAGAAAGACCGGGAATCCAGAATGTTCATTTAAAGGTTGTTGAATTTAATGGAATGAAGATTGGTGGTTATCAGGGTTGTCCTAGATATAAAGATGGTGGAGGACCCCAATTTACGCAGGAAGAAGCAATTCGACATTTAGGAAATTTTCCAGCTGTAGATATTTTACTTTTACATGCTGCTCCAAAAGGACTTTTAGATACTCCCGGGGATCCTGTGCATACTGGATCTATGGCGGTAAGAGATTACGTAGACAGAACAAAGCCTAAATATATATTCTGCGGTCATGATTCACCTAGCTCGGAATTAGATTATAATGGAATTAAGATATTTAGAACGGATATGGCTCGAATAATTGAAATCTCAATATAATTATGAAGAAAATTGGTTCCATCTTAGATAAGTACGATCCGAAAATTGATAAGCATATTTCGCGTGAATTTCAAGCTTATGGAATGTATCTGGCTGAAGAATTGGATGACTATAAGCACCGGGGTTTATATATAAAACTTGCCAAAACTCATGACAGAAATCTTCTAGAGAAGGCATATTCTTTTGTAATTGACAGTAATGCGAAGAATAAAGGCGCTTTATTTATGTGGAAGCTGAAGGAATTAAAGACCGAATACAAGAAAAAGAGTTAAAGATTGCTTAATTAAAATCCACAGCTTACAATCAGATTAGTGACTAAGAATAAACACTTCAAGAGAAATTACGCTGTTATTTTCATTGTTTCGTTGGTCTTAATTTTCTTGTCTTTCTATTTTCGTGATGAGCTAGCAGGGCTTGGATCTTTTGGAATTCTTGGAATATTTTTAATTAATTTAGTAAGTTCTATTACACTGTTTTTTCCAGCTCCCGCTATCGCAACAGTTGTTGCGGGAGGATTTTTATACAATCCACTAGTTGTAGCAGTGGTTGCGGCGCTTGGATCTGCAGTAGGGGATTTTGTAGGTTATATGTTGGGTAGGTCAGGAAAAGAAGTGCTCCTTAAGAAGAATTCATTTTGGTATAACATTTTCAAAGATACATTTCATAGGTTTGGTGCAGTATTTATAATTATCTTTTCATTTATCCCAAACCCGCTTTTTGATGCAGTAGGAATTGTTGCAGGATTATTTTCTTACTCCCCCAGAAGATTTTTTATGTACGTTTTAATTGGAAGATTTCTTAGAAATCTGTTTTTGGCATATGGAGGATTTTTCTTAGGAAAATAAATTATGATACATGTTACTGTCTCTGGAGACGTTCAGGGAGTTGGTTTTAGGCAATATGTAAAATACCAAGCCAGGAAACTAAATATAAAAGGTTGGGTAAAAAATTTAGACAATGGAAATGTTGAAGCGGTGCTGTCTGGAAACAGAGAGGACTTGAAAACTTTGATAGAATTTTGCAGAAAAGGACCAATGTTGGCTCGCGTAAGAGAAGTAAAAACTGAAGAGATACCTGACGAAATTTTTACAGACTTTTTAGTTATTAAGTAATTGTTTTCTTCGCAATGTATGACGCGATAACTGTAGTGATTGGAACTGCAAGAATAAGACCAATGCTTCCCGTAACTGCTCTGACTATCTCTTCGGATATCATGTCGCTGTTTAAGATTACCCAGGTTGGAGTATTATTCGGATTTAAAACAAATATCACAAATAGCCCAAGAGAGGCGCCAGCATAGGCTAGAATCAGCGTATTTACCAGGGAGGCAATATGTTCACGTCCGACGATATAGCCTCTTGTAAAAAGATCTGTAAAGGAAAGCTTTTTATCGAGTTTTAAAAATTCAAATATTGCAGCAGACTGCGTTGTTGTCACATCATCAAGAACTCCTAGAGTTCCGATGATTATTCCTCCAAGAAGAAGTCCTTCTGCATTTACGTTCATATTTCCGATCTGAAGCATGTAGCTATTTTCATCTCCAAGGCCGGTAAGATTAAAAAGTTTTACGAATACAAAAGCTAGAATACCCGTTAACGTTAGAGCTATCGTAGTTGATAAAACTGCGGAAGCGGTTCTTTTAGAAAATCCGTGAGCAAGAAAAATAGTTACAAATAAAATTACAATTGATCCAAGAATAGTAATTAGAAGGGGGTCGTGACCTTTAAGAATTTGAGGAACTATAAATCCCAGTAAGACCGCGAAGCTCACAACCATCCCGATAATTGATCCGAGTCCTTTTAATCCTGCGAAAAGAAGAATGAGAGCAAAGAAGCCAATTATTAAGAAGTAAATATAATTTAGTCGATATTTATCCCAAACAGAATAGACAGATTCACCATTTTGCACCACTTGAAGTAAAACTATCTTATCTCCGGTGTTAAGTTCTTTTTGCTCTGCAATCTTAATTGAGCCGCTGTTTTCTACGGGAACGGTTTTTCCAGCGTTTTGACCTTCAAGTATTTTTACTTCCAAAAATTGAAAGAAGTTTTTGTAATCTTGTATATCGCGAGTTCCGCTTCTTACAACCTTTACCACTTCCGCTTTGTAGTAATGCTGCTCTGGGGCCTTAAATTCCGGAGCAGGAGACTGAGCATCAGCTTGTTTTGCAAAAACGAATAGAAAAAGAAATAGAAATATGAATAGTTTTTTCACTTCGAAGATATTATAACAAACCCTGGTAGCTATAATGATGGTGAAGAGTAATAATACTTCTCAGCAATAATAACAGCTACATATAAAGATAATTGTAAAATTACTATTTTCATAATGCTTTTTAAATTTCCCTCCAGATGTTCGTCTTTTCCAAAAAAACTTTTATAAAATAATACCAAACTATAGAAAATGCTTATAACGAGAATAAAGTCATAGATAGCGATCATGATAAGGTATAAATTTTTAAAGCTAGCATAGGGGAGATGAGTCCCCAGGACGGGGATATAGCTAAAAAGGAGCAATACTTCTACTGCGAATAAAATGATCAGGTAGTAGTTATTTCTTCCCATGTTTAATGTAGGCAATCATGACTCCAACGCCTGCGCTGCCGGATAACAGTAAGAACTGTAAGAGCTGATGAATACTTGTTATGCACCCCGCTGTTGTGCAGGCAGGTATTCCTGCACCGCAAAATGTACACATACTTATTTTATATTGCAAATGAGAATGATTAGCAATAGTGTATTGACAAATGCAAATAATTTGCATATACTAATGCAAGTAAGTCGCAAAGATTTGCAGAGCTTGATCTTGAAGCTCTAAGTTTTACGCAATTTAATAAACCTCGCAAGAGGTTTATTAATGTCAAGAATATAAATTATGAAAATAGCAGTAGCCGGAAAAGGTGGAACAGGAAAAACAACGATTAGCACGCTTTTGGTAACTTATTTAGCAAGCAATGCTAAAGTCTTAGCAATTGATTCCGATTCTAATGAAAATTTAGCATATGCTCTAAATTTTCCAGAGCATGGAATAAGTAAAATGCCTCGAATTAGAAAATTCATGGAGGATATTTATTCTTATACAAAAACAGATCCAGATTGGGAAACGAGACATTTATCCCCAAAGCATGATGCTAATTATTACTCCTTTAATAATGGGATAAAAGATCCATTTTTAGAAAAAATTACATTAACAAAAGACAATATTTCCGTAGCACACCTGGGCACAGTAGAGGAGGATAAGCGGGGAATTCAGAGTATGTGCGGATCATTTGGTCTGATGAGGGTTTTTCTAAATCACTTAAATGAGGGCAGTAAAGATTATGTATTAGTAGATCTGGCAGCAGGAAATGATCTATTAACAAGAGCTACTGTTATGAATATGGATGAGATCTTGCTTGTAGTTGAACCAACCTTTAAAAATTTAAGTGTGGCAAAAGATATATTAATCTCATTGAAATATTTATCGCTTGATAGAGTTTATGTAATCGTAAATAAAAGTTTTGATGATAAAGATATTGAATTAGTAAGTAAAGAGTTAATAATTAGAAAAGATAATATCCGAAGAATTTCGTTTGATCAGAAGATAATAGAACTTGATAATGCAAAAAGTTTATCTTTCGATAATGTTCCTGATGAGGCTAAAAAAGCAATAAAAGAAATTGTCGAATCCATGCTTAAAAATCCTATTGATAGAAATAAACTAATAAAAAGGGCATCAATGATTGATGCAAGACTTTTCCCTGAAGAAAAGTCGAAATTATCTGAGGCAAGACATATATGAAAAAAGGTTTAGTAATTGTTACTGGTGTTAAATTAAATGAAGCAAAGAAAATTTTTAAAGCTGCAAATCCAGCTACATTAATCGAGCATAAGGGTAAGAAATACAAGATGAACGCTGCAGCAGGTTGTGTAGTTGCTTTACATAAAGCGGGATATCGGGTAGTAATGTGTGGATATTATGAAGACCATTTAAAAATTCTCAAGAATTACATCGGCGATGGATCAATTTACTGTCAACAAGTAGATTTGTTGAATAAGAATGAAATTAAAAAATTTATAAATGTAATTAGTGAAATTAAGAAAGATACAAAATTAGATGTTCATCTGGTTCATTACGGGGGAGCAAGTGAAACTACAGTTAAGCTTCCAGGAGATAGTGTTTTTCTCGATCCCTGGGAAACACCAAGCGAGGCAGTTGCACCAATTGTCTCTAATAATACAGTCACCTGGTTTAATATTCTTCAGTCATTAAGATATATATTTAATAGTCAGGAAATATCAAAGGTAGTTTTAGTCTCTGCAATCACAGCAGTTAGAACTAAAAGATTACATGCGCTTGATGCAATTCAAAAAGGAGCAGGGCATGCAATGGCTCGGAGTCTTGCTCTGGATCTAACTCCGGAGAAAATTTATATTACTGAGATAATGCCGGGTATTACGGATACGGGTTTTTATGATAACAAGCAAACATTTGAATATATTATTAAAGCTTCTAGGGAGCTTGGATATGAATATAATGAAAAAACATTTCCTGTTATTTCAGCAGAAAGAGTAGGGGAAGCGGTAGTATTTGCTCTAGATTCTGATTCGCATGTGAGAGAGATTTCCTTAATGCCCTTTGGTCAATATCCCCACCTAGGAGCCTAAACCACCAAAAAAGAACCGGAGAACCGGTTCATTTTTGGCATTGCCAGTTTTATTGATTTCCAACAATTCTAAATAGATTTGTTTTTGATCCGTCTGGATTTATTCCTACAGCTTTTGCCGCTCTCTTTCCATTTTTCATAGTCACGTATTCTACCTCTGAATCTGGAATTTCTACAGATTGTCTAGTCTTTACGTTATAAAATTTCATTTAATCACCTCCTCTCGAAGCTAAATAGTAATATATGCAAATCACTTGCATTTGTCAATATCTATTTGCAAATTACTTGCTTTAAGGGTAAAATTACAAGTATGAATACCGATTATTCTAAGCAAGGATTAAAACAGACTGAGGCAAGATCTGCGGTGGTTATGATTTTGGGAAATTCTAATGGACCGCTTGATGTTGCTGGAATAAAAGAAGAATTAGAAAAACTCGATCTGAAAGTCGACCAGGCTACTGTTTATAGAATCTTAAATACATTCCATGAAAAAGGAATAGTAAAACGTATCGAAATTGGTGAAGGTAAATACAGATATGAAATTGAAAAAGAGCATCACCATCATTTAGTTTGTACAAATTGTGGGAAAATTGAAGATATTGAAATTGATTTGTCTGATGATTTTGACCGAGAGGTATTTAAAAAGAAAGGATTTAGAGTTGAATCTCATTCCCTTGAATTTTTTGGAGTTTGTGAATTATGTCAGAAATAACACCAATCTTAATTGCAGCATTAGTTGGAGGAGTAGGGGGACTCGCGGGAGGAGTTTTGCTTCTTTTAGGTAAAGACATCAGGACGAATATTGTGCATGTTTTAGTGTCGTTTGCTGCTGGGGCACTCCTCGGAGCGGCATTCTTGGATCTTTTGCCTGAAGCATTAGAGCATGCGGGAGAATACTCTCTTTCAGGGGCAACAGTATTTTTATGGACTATTATAGGTGTGATTTCTTTTTATTTTTTAGATCGCGGAATTCACTGGTTTCAGGTTCATCAAAAGAAAAAAAATTATCATCATGGATCAATTAGCGTTCCTTTGGTAATTCTTGGAGATAGTGTTCACAACTTTATTGATGGTGTTGCGATCGCAATAACTTTTATTTTAAATCCTGTTTTAGGTGTCACCACAACTCTTGCAATTATTGCTCATGAGATTCCGCAGGAAATCGGAGATTTTGCAATTCTTCTTCACCAAGGGATGGCAAAGAAAAAGGTTCTTCTTGTCAATTTATTCAGTGCTCTTCTTGCAGTAGTTGGTGCTGCTATCGGAATTATAATTGGGGAAAGATTAGAATTCATTTTCCCTTATGCGCTTTCATTGACGGCAGGTTTCTTTATCTACATCGCACTTACGAATTTACTTCCGGAAATTCACGGAGAAGAGAAGAAGGGTTATGCATTTCTTGAAAGTATATTTCTTGTAGCGGGAATTGTAGTTATATATCTAGCAGTTAATTATCTTCCTCACGGAGGACATTAGTTTTCTTCAGCTAGTGCAGCATCGATTTGAGCTTTAAATTCTTCGTAAGGAACAGCACCTGAAATTAGCATTCCATTAACGAATGTTGCCGGCGTACCATTTACACCTGCTTTTGTAGCTGCTTCTATATCTTCTTGTACTTTGTCAGACATCTCTCCTGAAGAAATACATGTTCTTAGATTTTCTCCATTTAATCCGAGTGTATTTCCGTATTCAGCAAACTTTTCAAGCGCTCCTGCAGAGTCCAGAGCTGCCCACTGCGCTTGGTTTGTAAATAGGGCATCATGATATCCCCAGAAATTTCCTTGTTCATTTGCGCATTCCGCAGCTTCTGCAGCTTTTTGAGCATTTGGATGGATGTCAGTTAAAGGGAGATGTCTATAAGCGAACTTAATTTTTCCTGTATCTGCATATTCAGATTTAATTTTACCCAGACTCTCTGTGAAAAATTGCTCACAGAATGGACACTCAAAATCTGAGAATTCAATCACGGTTACTTTTGCATCTTTGTTTCCAAGAATTGGGAGATGGCCTATCTCGACATCAATAGGTCCTGTTGGCTGCTCAGCTCCTGTTTCATCTCCTAGTACAATATCATTTGCTCCGCCTATAACGCCGCCTCTAAGATAATGAACCTGAGTAATAAGAACTCCAATTAGAAATGAAGAGATAATTAATAAGAAGAAGAGCATGTATACGATATTTATTTTTTTGAGAAAACCGAGGTTAATTCTTCTTTTGGATGGAGAAGGGGTTTCTGCCACTTTTGCTTTAGTTGATTTCTTTACTCTTGGCATTTTGTTTATTCTATATTTTGAATACACAAGCTGTCAACTCCAAAATCTCCATTGACATAGTACATTTTTATTTGGTATCCTTTTTAGACGCTTATGGCAAGTTTAGTCTTCACAGATCAAAATTTTGAATCAGATGTTCTCAAATCCGATATTCCTGTTGTTGTAGATTTTTGGGCAGCGTGGTGCCAGCCATGTAAATTGGTTTCTCCGATTGTTGATGAATTAGCTGAGGAGTATAAAGGAAAAGTTAAGATAGGTAAATTAAATGTGGATGAGAATACTGTTTCTCAGAATTATAATGTGATGAGTATTCCAACTATTATTGTATTTAAGAATGGTCAGCCTATTAAATCTGTCGTAGGGGCAAAGCCCAAAGAAGAATATAAAAAAGCTCTTGAGGAAGCCCTCGCATAGGCGAATGCCATAAATACTACAAATTTCAAATACTCAAATTCTCAAATATTTAAATTCTCAAATATTTAAATATTGATTTATTGGTATTTATTGATAGTATTGGTAGTATTAAATCATGTACGACGTAATAATTATCGGAAGTGGACCTGCAGGACTTACCGCTGCAACCTATACCACGCGCGCAAATCTCAAAACTCTCATAATTGCTGGCTCGAAATGGGGAGGTCAATTAATGCTTACAACTCTTGTTGAGAATTTCCCGGGGTTTCCTGAAGGCATACGGGGTCCAGATCTTATGCAGCAAATGCGAAAGCAAGCAGAGCATCACGGTGCAGAAATAGTTGATGTTGATTTTGTTTCGGGTGATTTTACAAAAGCAGGTGGACCATTTATTGTCCGTACTGCTGAAAAAGAATTTGAGTCAAAGTCTGTTATTATCGCAACTGGAGCTGATACGAAATGGCTTGGGGTTCCAGGAGAAATGGAAAAGATAGGACGTGGTGTTTCATCATGTGCTCCTTGTGATGCGCCGTTTTTTCGCAACAAAAATATCATAGTTGTTGGGGGAGGAGACTCGGCAATGGAAGAGGCTCATGTTTTAGCAGGATTTGCTGAAAGTGTTATTTTAGTGCATAGAAAAGAAAGCTTCAGAGCTAGTGAGATCATGATAAAAAGAGTACAAGAAAACCCCAAAATAAAAATACTTTTTAATACTGAAATTAAAGAAATTTTAGGAGAAGAAAAGGTGGAAAAAGTTCACTTGTTTAATAACGAAACAAATGAGGATTCAGAAATGCCAATTGACGGAGTTTTTGTAGCCATTGGTCACATCCCAAATTCAAAAGTATTTGAAGGAATCAATCGGGATCCCCGAGGTTTCATATTGGTACAGGATCACTATAAGACAAATGTCGAAGGTGTTTTTGTAGCTGGAGATGTTCATGATGCTAAGTATATGCAGGCAATTACTGCTGCGGGATTTGGATGCGCAGCAGCTCTTGAAACCCAGTGGTGGCTTGAAACAAAGTAATATATAATCTTTTTATGTCCTCAGATAACTACGATTTTTCTACAAAAGGTGTTGCCAGGTATTACGATGTAAGCACTAGATATTATCGACTTTTATGGCATGGAAAAAGCCTTGGAATTCACTTCGGATATTATGATCCGGATATTAAGACTCAAGAAGAAGCAATTGTCAGAACCAATGATACGCTCGCAAGAATGGCAGATATTAAGTCTACGGATAAGGTTTTGGATGCAGGATGCGGAGTTGGCGGAAGCAGTATTTGGATTGCGAAAAATATCGGCGCAAATGTTACAGGAATCACAATTAGTCCTAAGCAGGTTATTAAGGCAAATAAATATAAAAATAGGGAGGGAGTTTCGGACAAATGTGAATTTGTAGTAGGAGATTTTAACGAAATGGATTTTGCTGACAATACGTTTGGCGTTGTTTGGGGAATAGAGGCACTTTGTTACGGCCTAGATAAAAATAGAATGCTTAAGGAATTATATAGAGTACTCAAGCCAGGAGGTCGAATAATTGTTTCTGACTGGTATAAAGGAAAAGAGAATTTGACAGCGGAAGAACAAAGGATTGCTGATAAGTTTGTTCATAACTTTATGGTGGAGTCCTGGCAAACAGGAGACCAGTTTCGCGAAGAACTAAAGAGGGTTGGTTTTAAAGACATTAAATATGAAGATCACACGAAAGACATTAAAAAGAATCTTGAATACGGAATGCCGAAAGCTAAAAAATTAACATTAGCCGTAAAAGTTTTACCGAGAATTAGTGGACATTTTAAGGAAGTAGCCAAGACTTATAACGCTGTTGTCTCGGGAGAAGAGGCATATGAAAAAGGACTCTGGCATCTTCAGGCAATTGTCGCTACTAAGCCTGAATAATTAAATTCCCTCTTTTGCCCGCATTTTTTTGGGATGAAAGAAAAACCAGAAGAATCCGGCGGCAATAAAAATCACTACAGCTGAGACATAAATAGGAGTCTCAGGCTTAAGACTTGCAGCAATGTAGCCTGAAAGAATAGGGGGAATCATCTGGGCTAAAGCAGTAACACTTGCTGAGATTCCAAGAACTTCTCCTTGGATCTGGGCATCAGCATTTTTACTGATAAGCGCAGTGATGTTTACGAAGTTAAGTCCATTTGCTATTGCCATAATCGGAGTAATGAGGTAGAGAATTAAGGGTGTTTCAGCAAAGAAATATAAAAATACAGAGAGACTGCTTAATAGTAGTGCAACCCTAACAATCTGAATTTCAGTAAATCTATTTGCAAGAAATCTTACTATTACAGCTTGAGTTACCACAAACCAGATTCCGACATATGCAAAATACATTCCAATCTGACCTTGATCAAAATGGTAGCTGTTGATTAAAAATACTGCAAAGAACGTAGTGAAGAAGGTAAAGCCCGCATTAAATAGGAAGTTAACCGTGAACAAATCGCGGAGTCCTGGATGTTTTAGAGCATGCCATATATTCATAACAGACTTATTCCAAGCGATCTTCATTCCATGTTTTATGTGTTTGTTTGTTTCTGGAAAAATGGATAATACAAATAAGAAGTTAAGAACTGAAAGTATTGCTGCGAACCAGAAAGGGGTAGTGGGATTGAACCATTGAATTACTGAAGGGTCTGAGAGTTTGCCACCAAGATATGGACCAATGATGAATCCAAAACCGAATGCTGCGCCCATAAGCCCGAAATTTTTGGATCTATTTTCCGGAGAAGTGAAATCAGCGATTGAAGCTTGAGCTACTGAAATGCTTCCACCGGCAAGGCCTGCAAATGCGCGAGCTAAGAAGAGTATTGGCAGGCTCTGTGTAATAAGACCGATTGCGAATATCACATAAGCTATGGCGTTCCCGCCAAGACAGAAAGCCAGAATTTTCTTTCTCCCGAATCTATCTGAGAGCTGACCCAAAATTGGAGCCGCAATAAACATTGCAATAGAATAGACCGCTGTTAGATAGCCAAGTATTATGTATCCCTGATCTATGCTTTGACCACTGTTAAGTAGAAAAAATTCAGATTCAGGGTTTGCCAGAAGCTGGGGAATAATAGGAATAATAATGCCAAACCCAATAAGATCTACGAAAATTGTAAATAAAAGTACTGGTAAGGGATTATTTGCGAGCTTGGCTCTAAGGTTTTGCATAAGCATTAAGTATAACAGGGGAGAAGAGCCTATCTCAATAAGCGCAATAGCTATTGACAAATCTGTGAAAATATTAGCAATATAAGTTAGGTATCTATTTTATGTCCGATAATTTTAATCTCAATCAAGAAGTAAAAAATACTAAAAGACATTTCTCTCGTTTGAGAAATATCTCCTCCAATAAATATTTCAACAAAAAAATGATTGTTCCAGTTCTTATCATGCTAGCCATTCCGCTTACAGTTGGTTTGGCTCTAGTGCAGCAGGAGGTAAGAAGCAGGGCATCAGGTCCGGAAATTGCAACTGTTGCGATTCATCCAGGATCTATTGAAGTAAACATCGAAACTCCACCATCTCCTGTAGAAATGTCTGCTTTAGCATATGATTCACAGGGAAATCCTGTAGGATCTGGAGTTACATATGAATGGAGTATAAGCTCAACTAATGAAGTTGGAACACTAGTAAATAGTAGTCAAAGTCATCTGTCTCAATTTAGAGGTCTTAATTATGGATGCGGTGTTATTACTGTTATTGCCAGGAGCGGTGACCAAGCTATTACAAAATCCACTGTAGTTACTGCAAAAAGCGGAATACAGATTCCAGATTGTAGTACATCAACTCCAGAAGTAAGTCCAACACTAGAGCCAATAGTATTTGCTGAGCAGCAGATTACAATCCTTGATTACACGCCAAATGTTTATGTAGCTCCGGGGCAGAGGGTAAAGTTATTTACAATGAGATCTGATGGGGCATTGGGCTTCCAGCTATTTGGATATCCAACTTCACGCGGTCCTGGAATAAATTATTCTGTTTCATCAGGCGGAATGGCGCCGGGAAGAATGGTAGATGTTTATGTAGAAGTGAATTCAAATATTCCTTATGGTGTATATACTGGAACTCCTCAGCTTAATACATATGTCGGTAGTGGTTGGGGAGCTCGCGTTAGTCTCCCAAGTGATACGGTAACAGTGGGTGCGCCGACCCCAACTCGTCTTCCTTCTAATACTCCAATACCTACTAATGCGCCAACATTTACGCCATTTCCTACAAATACACCTATTCCTACACCAACTTCGGGTCCAAATTTAAGCACGTTGATTCTTAATCCAACAGCTGATGCTTTTGTAAGATCAACAAATCCAACTAAGAATTTTGGAAATACTCAGGCCATTGAAACCGGAACGGTTCCTAATGAAATAGGATATCTAAGATTTAATTTAGATCCTCTTGCAGGAAAGACTATTAAAAAAGCTACACTCCGACTTACAGTAAGTGATCCAACCTCCCAAACACAGACACTAAAGAGGGGATCAACAAATAACTGGAATGAAACAGCCATCACGTATAACAAAAGACCTGCTTTGGAGGCAAATATCAGAAATTTTACAGCCAATACGAAAAATCAGGTTCTAAATCTCCAAGCTACAAATGCAGTAAATCTTAGAAAAGGCGGAAATATTACTTTTGGAATCACATCTTCCGGTAATGATGCTGGGGCATTTTATTCGAGACAATCTACTGGGAATAATAAACCACAATTAATAGTGGAATATCAGTAGAGCTGATCTAGTAATACTAGTTGACAGGTCAACAAAAACTCGTTTATTATTAGTTTTAACACATAATAAATTGAGTAAAAAGTTGATAAATCAAGTAAAACGAAATCCGCATAAATTCCTCTTCTCGCTTTTTGTCACGATCTCATTAATCTTAGTTTTAAGTTTCAATATTAATGATCGTCCAGAAGTGCAGGTAGCTGCCTTAGCAACAGAAAAAGCTTCAGTTGAGGCGCTCACAGACCAAATTATTAAGGAAGGAAAAATCTCAAGATCAGAAGTTGTTAATGGAAGGAGAAAGTTGAGTGGAAAAGGAAAAGATGCAGATTTGATTAAAAAAGCGAAAGACAGAAAAGCAAAAATGTTAAAATTGGCTAAAGAAAATCCCCGAGAATTTGTTTTGAACGCATACCCAAAGAAAGTGTCTGATGAACTTGATTCAACTGTAAAGCCATATTTAGAAAAGGAAGTAGAGCTGGAAGGTGAATATAGAGACTATCATTTTGATTATTTCAAAGATAATAAAAGTGAAGAAATTAAGAAGATTAAGGTGGGAGATGATGAATTTGAGTTAAATTTTTCAGGCGAAGTTGATGAAATAAAAAGTGGCGATAGAATAAAAGTAAGAGGTTATAAGCTCGATAATCAGCTGATTTTATTTTCTGGACAAGAAGGTGGGTTAACCATCCAGGGAATTTCTGATCAGATTTCTACCGGTGAACAGAAGACATTAGTGATCTTGCATAACTCCATAAATAATAGGACTGAGCCTATTTCAACTGAAGAGGTAGAAGATGTCATGTTTAATGACGAAAATTCTGTAGCAGAGTATCATAAGGAGAACTCTTATTCTCAGACTACAATTACTGGAGATATAGCAGGATATTATACGCTTAGTGCTCCTGATGGCGAGAATTGTTCGTTGGATCCCGTTGCTCGTGAAGCAAAAGCAGCCGCAGTTGCTGATGGATTCGATGTGGAATCCTATGACAGATATATATTCGTAGGAAATATGAATTGTAGCTTTGCTGGTGCTGCTGTGGTTGGTGGAGACTTAGCATGGATACGATCTTTTACTGGTGGATTTAGATCAGTAGCTAATCATGAGTATGGGCATATGCTCGGAGCTCAGCATGCTAGTCTAAAGACATGCTCAACAGGAGTTTTGCAATCACCCTACAATGAAACAGCATGTACGCATAGTGAATATGGTGATCGTTCAGATGTGATGGGCGCGGCTGCTCAAGGACATTTTAATGCAGGGTTTAAAGATATGGTTGGATGGTTAAGCACAAGTCAGAAAACTACGATTACCTCTAGTGGCATCTATGACATTGCACCAGTTTCAACAGCATCGGGTTTGAAATTATTAAGAATTGCTATCCCTGGAAGAGGGTTATTTTATGAACTAGATTATAGGCAGCCGATCGGTTTTGACTATTATCAACCCCAGGAGTATTTCCTCAGCGAATTTTATACAGGTGCTGCTCTTAGAATGAAAAGAGATACTGGAAGTGGTATCTTTCATCATGGCAATAATGAAAACTCAAATACATACTTATTGGATGTTGATATACCAAATGAAGTTTATTATGTGCTAAAAGATAACTTTACCTACACAGATAGTGTACATGGGGTCACCATAAAGCAGCTATCTCATAGTTCTTCTTATGCAAAAGTTCAAGTTACTATAGATAACTCAGTTTGTCGTAGAAGAGCGCCTAATCTTTCACTAAGTCCTATCTCGCAAGTAGGGGGGATCGGTCAGAGTAAAGATTATGTGTTAACAATTACAAACAGTGATTCTTCAGCCTGTGCATCTACGAATTTTAATTTAATTGATGAGGATGAGTATTCTGGAAAAACATGGTCAATTTCTAATTCTGTTGGAAGCGTGAGTTTAAATCCAGGAGACTCAATAAGTGTAACTAAAACAGTTGCTCCAGCTAATAATTCTGAAATTGGACACTATATATTAGGTGCAGGCGTAGACAGTAATTCTTCTTCATCCCATGAGGCGGCTTTCAATTATTCATATATCCTAAATGGTGTAATTGGCGATATAGGTACAACGCCAAATACTGTGTCCGGAAACATTTCAGCAGATCCAGTAGATACAACACTAGTCACAGCGCAAGCACTTGATCTAGAAGGAGAGCCAATTGTCACAGGTGTAACATATAATTGGTCAGTTGAAAGCGAAGGATCTACTTCAATTGGTAATATTTCAAATAATTCAGGCTCTTCAACTACTTTTACCCCCACAGCAACTGGATACGGAAGGCTGGTCGTGAAGGCTACCTATAATGGAGATTTATTTACAAAAGAAATTTCAGTTGGGAATACAACAGCTGTGCCTTCTGTTACCCCGACAAATACACCAACGCCATCTCCTACGCCTATAATTCAAACTTTGACTTTGTATCCAGTTGCAGATGCATATGTAAGACAAAATGCCGCAACTACTAATTTTGGAACTGAAGACAAGCTCAGCTCTAGGGAAACTGATCCTAAAGTCCTTATTTACATTAGGTATAATTTGAGCACGCTTGCTGGAAAAAATATTGTAAGCGCCAAGATGAGAGTTAAAGTTAAGGATTCAGATGATGGAGCAAGACAGCTTAAGCGAGCAACTACAGAATCCTGGTCCGAGACTGGAATAACATACAATAACCGTCCAAGTTTTGAAACTAATCTGTCTTCACAGTATTGGCCAACGGTTAATGAATGGGTAGAGTATACGACTACTGGAGTAGTAAATCTTCGAAAAGGTGGGCCGATGACTTTGGGTATAGCTTCAGGAGGGGATGTTGGATTTGCCTCGCTTTATTCAAGGGAGGCAGCAACTGCTAATAGGCCGAGATTAATAGTTGAGTATACAGACTGATAAGTAATTCAGGTGAAATATGGAAACAAGTAGCAAGATAGATCAGGAGAACCATTTACCTCCTTTGCATCATAGGATTAAGGATCGTGCCCAAAATAGTCCAAAGAAAGCAGTCTTTTTGATTTTAAGCGTGTTGGCTTTGCCTGTATTAGTTGGTGCTGCGCTAGTTGTGCAAAACACAACCAGTAAGGCAAATACTAATAATTCAAGCTCTTCAGTAAAAGCTGCTGAAGCATCTCCTTCATTAGTAAAAGTTATTGCTCCGTCAGGATGGAAAAAGAATAGGCCAAGTCCAATAGTAATGGGTATGTCTCTCTGGGAAGGATATTCAAGCCGCGACGAAAAAGAACCCTTAGCATTCCAAGCACTGGATAATTTGGCAAAGCCTGCAGCTCAAGGTGGAATTGGAAGATATCCAGCAACATTTTCCATCTGGACTGATATAGGCGGTAGCGGAGCAAGTGGTCCTAGGCAGGATTTTCCAAGTCAAAGAATGCTTGATTACCTAGATGAGAGAAAAATTACTCCTGTAATATTTATGTAGTCAGTAGGACCTGGAATAGCAAAATCACATGGCCCGATTGAGGGTGCAATGAAATACAGCAATCAATCAATTATTGATGGCTCATTTGATGATTATTTTAGAGATTGGGCTGAGGATGCAAATGCATATGGGAAAACTGTAATTCTTAGGTATAACCAGGAAATGAACGGCACTTGGTTTCCGTGGTCTCCTTATGCAGAAACTGGTTCAAATTCAAAAAGATATTATGATCTTGGAAATACACCTGAAAATTTTGCCCAGTCCTGGAGACATATTTACGACATTATTAAACCAATTGCTCCCAATGTGCAATTTTTCTGGTGTCCGCATGCATCCACTTTGCCTAATCTAGCATATACTGCTAGATTTTTCCCGGGTGCTGAATATGTTGACTATATAGGTTTTGATCAGTATCAAAGGACTGAAATGAGCACAATGCTTGATAAATATAAAAAATCCGTAGAGGGGCTTAGAAAGCTTCCAATTCCAAAAAATACAGATGGTTCTTCAAAGATACCTATGATTGTCGGAGAAACCGGAATTTCTGCTGCCAATCCTGATAGGAATAAGTGGGTATCAGAGGGTTATCCAGCTGTGTATAAGAATTTTCCTGAAATTCAGGCTATGCTCTATTTTAATTTAGACATGAGACCAATAGAAAATGTTAATTGGTATTTAGCATCTACTCCATCTGCAATGCTTGCATATGTAAATACTTCCACGAAGGTAAATTTTCAAGGGAGATTTGCGCCGTACCCACATTCAAAAATTCCTACGGGGTTTTTAGATAGTATTGGTTCATCAGAATGGAGTATTAAAGGCTGGGTATACGACCCTGATATTCCTAACTTGCCAATTGATGTTAGAGTTTATGTAAATGGCCCTATCGGATCTGGAGCTTTAATGGGCATATATAAAGCAGATATGCAGAGGCCGGATTTAGCAGGTGTAGGAATTCCCACTAATCATGGATTTAAAATTCCAATTCCAGTTCAATATCAACAATTAAGTAATACTTTTTATGTATATGCTATCGATCCAAGTGGGGTAGTAAGTGCAACCAATATAAAAGGGTCACCTAAGACTGCGTCTGAGGAAATCGTAAATATTTCTCCTAGTCCAACAATTGGTCCGGTAGGTTCAGTTAGTAAGACAATATTTCCTAAAGCAGATTCTTATGTAAGCTCAGGTCAAGCTAGTTCGAATTTTGGTACTGATAATCCAATGACTGTGCAAGGGAGAAATCCCTCAAGTATCGTTTTCATGAAATTTGAGCTCCCAGATTTAACTGGAAAAACAGTAGAGAAGGCAATACTAAGATTTACAGCATCCAATGATTCGGAAGCTGGCGTGGGTTCAGGAAATATACTTAGTGTTAAATCGTCTTCTAATTCTTGGACTGAAAAAAATCTTACAAATAATTCTAAACCAAATCTCGAATCTGTGGTAGGGGTGAGGAATGGAGCAATTGGAACTGGTGAGACAGTGGAGATAGATGTGACGCCTGGCGTTGTAGGGAAAAATAGAGGCGATGTGTCGCTTGCTCTCGAGGCTACTTCATCAAATCAAAATAATCTGATAATCAGATCAAAAGAGGCATCTTCAAATAAGCCACAGCTCATAATAACTTACAGATAATTTTTCTTATTATCGGAAATCATATTAAGATTAATGGTTCTAGTAGATTTTTAATAAAAGTATTTGACAGCATAAAGCAATTAGCTCTACTATTAATCTAAGCCTTTATGTCCTATATTCAGAAATTCAAAGATAACCCCAGTACTCAAAACGCCCATCATCATTTTAGGCTAGCTTTTAACAAAAAATTATTACTACTACTTTTTATCGTTATGGCTATACCGGCCACGGTTGTTTTAACCTCACAGCAGCAAGATACGAGAAGTAAGGCTGCGCCAGGATCTAGGCCACCGATTCGCGGGTATATAATAGAGTTTAGGGATCCGAGTCTCGTCAGGGAGAGAATGAGTATGGGCACTACTGCAGTAAGATCCCCAGAAGACAGGAGAGTAAATTTAGAGGTCCAACACGTGATTGCAAAACAAAATCTTTTATCAATCTTAAATAAAAGTGAATATACTGGTGTTTCGCCATCAAGCACTTCTGAAGTTAAAATTCTCGGAGAATACGAAAATGTTTTAAATGGAATTGCTCTTGATATTAATCGCGAACAAGCAGAAAAATTAAAAGCAGAGTCTCCATATGTTAAGGAAATTTATCCAAATTATGAGGCTGAAGCCTTGCTTTTGGATTCTGTGCCTTTGATAAGTGCAAATAAGGTTTGGAACCTGAAAGATTCAAGAGGGAAGACAGTAACCGGAAGAAATATAAATATAGGGATAATTGATACAGGAGTTGACTACAGACATCCTGCTCTTGGAGGAAGTGCTCAAGGTCAAGTTTATAATTCTAAAGTAACAAGCGGATATGATTTATATAATGACGATGACGATCCAATGGATGAAAGAGGGCATGGAACTCATGTGGCAGCCATTGCAGCTGGGAATGGAGTTCTAAAAGGAGTTGCTCCTGGTGCAAAAATAACAGCGTACAAAATGTTTGGTTCTCCGACAGCATCTTCTCCAACAGGAGCAGATATTATAAATGCTCTTGAGGCTGTTTCAGCCACGAGATCAGATGAAGATCCTAATAATGATATTTCAGTTGTTAATCTTAGCGTGGGGATAAACTGTTTTGGTTTTTATGATGCAAATTGCGGGCCAGATGATAGAGTTTCTGAAGCAGTTGATAATGTCACGGCAGAAGGAGCTGTGGTAGTTGTGGCGGCTGGAAATGGCGGTCCTAATCCAGCTACTATTCGTTCTCCAGGTACTGCAAGATCTGCGATAACGGTAGGATCAGTTAATAAATCTAAGGGAATCAGTTCATTTAGCAGCCGAGGTCCCATTGCGAACGGTAATGAGATTCTTGTAAAGCCGGATGTTGTAGCGCCTGGTGAAGATATTTGTTCCGCGAGATTTAGCGGTCTATCTGGGGTCGGAAGCTGCGTTAACGCGGATTATTACTCAAATAATGGTACAAGTATGGCTGCTCCTCATGTAGCAGGCTTAGTTGCCTTAATTAAGCAGCAAAACCCAAATCTTACGCCTCTCCAGATAAAAGATTTAATAAAATCAAAAGCCGTAAGCTTGGGTCTTGATCAAAATACACAAGGAAGTGGAATTATCGACGCTTCAAAGATATTTGATCTTTCACAGCCTCCTATTTCAGAAACACCAACACCACAGCCACCTGCAAGTAAATTTTTTACAGCAACTGCTTTTCAGGATAGTTTTGTCTCAAAAGAGCAGCCAGGTACAAATTTTGGAAATAATAATAAGCTAAGAATTGATGGCAATCCGCAAAGAATAACTTATCTTAAATTTGATTTGGCTCCGGTTGCAGGAAAGACAATAAAGAAGGCAACATTGAAGCTTAAGATTCCAAAAGCAGATGGTTCGGGATCATCAAATAAGTTCATCCTTAGGAGGATAAATCAGGCTGCCTGGACAGAGGGTGGAATTAAGTATAATAATAGGCCATCATTGGGTTCTCAGGTGGCTACATTCACAGGAAAAGGACCTGGAAATCTTATACAGGTGAATGTGACAAATGCAGTGAAGCCGATTGCCGGACAAAGGGTAAGCTGGGCTATAATTACAAGCGGGAACAATGAACTGATTCTAGATTCCAGAAATGCCGCTTCAAATAGACCTCAGTTACTGGTCGAATATCAATAAGTTATAATAGCATTCATGACAGAAGTTGGATCACCTCCTGAAGCTGAGGTAAATTTATCCACAAGAAGGCAGATAGGGTATTTTGATAGGGCTGTGAGGAGAAGGCTGGCGGATTTTAAAGGTCGTGAAGGAATCCAAGTAAGAAGAGTAGAGAGCGACGGGCTTGATTATTATTATCAGGCTGATTTGAGTATTGCTGATCATTCTTATTTCACTGTCCAAAGACGTGGAGAGGATTTTTCTGTGGAGTTCGGGAGAGAAGGAGACAAATTAATAAAGAGAGTTATATTTGAGCATTCAAGCGATGAGGTAAAAGCAGTTTTATCGGTGAGGTCTGTGACATATGATGAAGCTCAAGCACTTCTTGTGGTTATGCGCCGACCAAAAGCTTTTACAGTAAAAAATCCCCCAGACATAATTAACCTCAGTCCTCAAGAAGCTGGGTCGGTTGCCACTTCTACGCAAGACGTTTTTAGTTGAAATTAATTTAATCTCATAGTATAATTCTTCTCTTATGGCAGAACAGTTGAAAGGTTTATTGCGTACTCAAATGGATGATCCATCTCTTAGTGAGCCGTATAGGGTGCTTGCGGGTGGTTTTTATAATAAATTAATAGTATCTGAAGCTTCTCAGGCAGGCGCTCAGGGCTCAGAACAGATTCCAATTGATCCCTTTGAGAGACAAGTGCGATTAGGCAGGATGCTTAGAGAGGGATTATTGGAAAATATTCCTGACGATATTCTCTTATCTGATGTGGGTCCATATAGGCCGGATGAAAAGGAAGGTGTATCTGAATTCTGGAACGTAACTTTTCGTGATTTAGATAGTGCAGACCGCCGAGCAATAACCATGACATTCGGCTTCCTTATGAGAGCGAGGGATTTTGATGGTAGCTATACTAGGGAAAAAGATAGATTTAGAACGGTTGGAGATGTTAGGAGTGTTCCAAGAAATGTGCTAGCTTCATATCGGGGAATTGGAGAAAACGCTTTAGTAATTATTCAAGAGGCCTTTAAGAGGTCAGATCCCGATCTAGAGTCTTAGATTAAATAATCTAAACGCACTCATGAATTGGCAAGATATGGACTTGTATCTTAATCCTTGACACTTTTCTGAGGCTGTGGTAAGATCGTTTGTACAAGTTGAGGTTTTGCCTTGACGTTGAAATCGTAAAAGATATTTATGTTGAAATTTTTACATATAGATGAACCCTGTTGCTAACAGGCGTGATTCGTGGGTAATCAACTTCTTTTAAGCTTTCTTCGTCTTTTCAGCCCCAATTTGTTTAATAATTAAGAGTTTAAAGTGGAATCTCTCTCAGAGGTAATGTTCTTGGGCCTGAAGTTTAGCTGGTTGAACGCCTCATTTGCAATGAGGAGGTAGGGAGTTCGAGTCTCCTCAGGTCCACTAAAAAAATCTGCTGATTTTTCAGTGTAAACACTTCTGTAGTTTGCATTGATTAAGGTGTTTGGTTCTTGGCTAGAGTTGGAAGTTCTCCACTAGCCAGAAACGAAACACTTTAACTGCGGCCTTTAGTTCAGATTTGAAGTTTTTGCTTTGAACTGACTAATTTCCAAATAATTTTGGCTCTTTAACATGTGAAAAGAAGCGTCTTGTATATGGCTCCTTAACTGGAGTTGTCTACAAGACTGGTTATATTCATTTATTTGAATATAACAAGCGTCTTTAAGTTTCATGCAATTGAAACAAAAGAAAAAAACTACTCATAATGCTGATAATGGATGCCTAGGAGATTTTGACCGAGGAAGGACGCATATAGCGGCGATACTCGTCGGGGAGGTGCTATAAACCTTTGATCCGGCGGCTTCCGAATGGAGCAATCCCACTTTTATAGTGAGCCTTTCATAAACGTGTTGGATTTATTCAACTAATAGTGAAATGGCAGGGCACGGCGTGAACTGAAACATCTAAGTAGCGCCAGGAATATAAATCAAATGAGATTCCCCTAGTAGCGGCGAGCGAAAAGGGAACAGTCTAAACTCTGAATTTATTCAGAGGGTTGCAGGGCAGACGATATTCGATGTGTAAATTGATAGCAGAAGGGTCCGGAATGGCCCACCATAGATAGTGAAAGTCTAGTAAGCGAAATCAATTTGCCCGATAGTCTGTACCTAAGTACCATGGGGTACGGTGAAACCCTGTGGGAATCTGGGACGTCCACGTTCCAAGACTAAATATCAAAATCTACCGATAGTGAACTAGTACCGCGAGGGAAAGGTGAAAAGAACCCCGGGAGGGGGATGAAATAGAACTGAAATTGTCAGCTAACAAGCAGAGAGAGTGCGCGCAAGCGTATAATCTCGTGCCTATTGAAGAATGAACCGGTGAGTTATTCATGGCTCTTGTCTAAGGAATTTACGTTCCGCAGGCGAAGTGAAAGCGTGCTCTAATTGAGCGATTTTAAAAGAGCTATGCATAGACCCGAAACCAGGTGAGCTTACCTTGAACAGGTTGAGTGTTGATGAAGATCAACAGGAGGACCGCACCCGTATCCGTAGCAATGGGTTGGGATGATTTGAGGTAAGGGGCAACATGCCAAACGAACCTGGAGATAGCTGGTTCTCCCCGAAATATATTTAGGTATAGCGCCAATTTTACACCCCCAGGGGTAGAGCACTGAATGAATTTCTAGGTCGCAAGATCTAGACTTCAATCAAACTCCGAATACTGGAGGATTAAGTAATTGGTAGTCAGTCCCGTCGGGCTAAGCTGATGGGTCAAAAGGGAAACAACCCAGACTTTCGTCTAAGGTCTCTAAATAAAAGCTAAGTTTTGAACGAAGTCACAATTCACAGACAACCAGGAGGTTGGCTTAGAAGCAGCCATCCTTTAAAGAAAGCGTAACAGCTCACTGGAGGATGATTTGTGGCGCGGAAAATTTATCGAGGATTAAGCTTTTTACCGAAGACAGAGATACCATAGCAATATGGTGGTGGTAGGGGAGCGTTCTGTATGCAGTGAAGGTGAACTGTAAGGTTTGTTGGAGCGTACAGAAGTGAGAATGCCGGTATGAGTAGCGAGAGCACAGTGAGAAACTGTGCCGCCGAAAATCCAAGGTTTCCTCCGCAATGTAAGTCAGCGGAGGGTTAGTCGGCCCTAAGGGTGTTCCTCGTTAATGGGGTGTAGCCCGATGGATAAGCAGTTTAAATTCTGCTACAAGATATGTATATGTAAGGGGAGGACGAAGTTGGAAGAGTCGAGCCGCGAGAGCGGTCTAAGGAGCGAAATAGTGTCAAGTGGAAAATCCATTGGCGTGTTTAATTGAGCTTCGGGAAAGCGTGCTGAGAGGTACGTTATTTGATAGCTTTCAGTTTCCAAGAAAAATCTCATTACGACAGCAATGTCAAAATTCATATTTTACCGTACCGTATACCGACACAGGTGGATTGGTCGAGTAGACTAAGGCGATCGGGAGAAAATTGGTTAAGGAACTCGGCAAAAAATCTAGGTGTAACCTTTGGGAGATACCTTGCCGCAATTAGTTTTGCGGTTGCAACAAAAGAGTGCTTAGCGACTGTTTATCTAAAACACAGGTCCCTGCAAAGTTGAAAAACGAAGTATAGGGGCTGACACCTGCCCAGTGCTGGTAAGTCAAGTATGGAGAGTGAAGTGCAGCAATGTACAAGCTTTTTTTACAAGCTCCAGTAAACGGCAGCAGTAACTATAACTGTTCTATGGTAGCGAAGTTCCTTGTCGGGCGAGTTCCGACCCGCACGAATGGTAGAACGACTGAGCAACTGTCTTAATCAATTACCCGGCGAAATTGCGATGGCTGTGAAGACGCGGCCTAGTTGTCCTTGGACAAAAAGACCCCGGGAGCTTTACTGTATCTTGGCATTTATAAGTTTATTTTAATTGTTTAGTATAGGAGGGAGATTCGTCATTAGTGAAATACCTCTCTTTGAAATGAGCAAGTATTACCTTTAAGCCGCATAAAAATCCGGCAAGGGAACAGTGTCAGGTGGGCAGTTTAACTGGGGAGGTTGACTCCTAAATCGTAACGGAGTTGTACAAAGGTTGGCTAATCACGGATGGAAATCGTGATTCATTGTGTAAAGGCATAAGCCAGCTTGACTGCGAGACAAACAAGTCGAGCAGGTACGAAAGTAGGTCTTAATGATCCTGTGATGCGTAGTGGTACGCACACAGCTTAACGGATAAAAGCTACCCCGGGGATAACAGGCTGATCGCACCCAAGCGTCCATAGCGACGGTGCGGTTTGGCACCTTGAACAAATCGGGGCGCCCATGTAGAAATATATGTGCCTGGTTATTCTAATATTTAAACGCGTTTAGAGGCGCGTGAAGGATAATAAATCAACTAGTTAATATCGGTGAACACCAATAATCTGAACATTTATTGGTCAATACCGAGGGAATCTTGTTTGCCTTAAAGCAAGCTTGACCCGTATCGACTTTATTTAGTTTCGAAAACTAAGTAGGATAGAAGTTTCTGTTTGAAGTTTAACTTTAAGCAAATCTATAGCTTCTATAATTAGACTAGCCCTTTCAATTGATGGAAAGGTGAAGGTATAGTCAAGCCTCTTGGTAACAAGAGGGTATGCAATTCTGAGAGAACACATTTGTGATAGAGAATCAGAATTCGCGATGTCGGCTCATCGCATCCTGGGGGTGGAGAAGCTCCCAAGGGTCTGGCTGTTCGCCAGTTAAAGCGGTACGCGAGCTGGGTTCAGAGCGTCGTAAGACAGCTCGGTCTCTATCCAGGACAACCGTTGATATTTGAGGAAATTCGTCCCTAGTACGAGAGGACTGGGATGAGGGAATCCCTGGTGTGTCAGTTGTTAGCACTGCTAGCATCGCTGAGTAACTAGATTCCCACCGGATAACCGCTGAAAGCATCTAAGTGGGAAGCCGTCTCCAAGATTAGATATCGATCCGTAAGGATGACACCCCTTGTAGACCACGAGGTTGATAGGCGGGCGGTGTAAGCACAGTAATGTGTTGAGCCTACCCGTACTAATGGTGGAAAAAGTAGTTTTTTTTAATAGACGCTGGTTCTTCTTTTCACATGTTAAGTAGCTAAATAATTTGCGTTTGAGTTTAGGTTAATTTCTCAACTCAAGCAGCAATAATTGCACATTTAACATATACAAAATTTGTACTAAGGATCTCGGTCTTTTGAGCGTTGTGGCACTACCTCTTCCCATTCCGAACAGAGTCGTAAAACACTTCAGCGCTCACGATACTAGGATTTATTCCTGGGACAATAGGTCAAGGCCGGGATCGTTAGTATAAATCTAAAAAACCACCTCTAAAAGGGTGGTTTTTGTTGATTTTTGATCCTATAATCTATATAATACTCCGAATGGAAAAAGCTGAACAATCTAAGCCTCAATTTAACCACGAAGCTTTAAATAGGCACTATGCTGTTATGGCTGTTGATCCTTATGCTCTAGGCATGGATTCGGAAGGACCAAATAAAGGAAAAGTAAGAATGTCATATTACTCTCATCAGATAATTCACGCAGCAGGCAGAATCTATAGAGCAGGATTAGTTGATAGGGTAGTTTTGTTTGGAGATGCATCATTTGGTCCAGATTATCCCTCCACGGGAGATCTAATGGTGAAACATTTGATTGAAAAGGATGGAGTTCCAGCAGATAAGATAACAGTATTTAACGGAAAAGATCAAAATCAAACTTCAACTCAGCTTAAGAAATTAGCAGATTATTTAAAAGAACAAGGTCTTGTAGATCAAGAAGTTTTATATCCTGTATGGGCATATCACCGGGAAAGAGTTCTGAATCATGCTAGTAATAATCGTCCACTAGGAGTTTTACCTAAAGGTTTTGGAGTTAATGCAAAAGTAGTTCCAATTGAAGAAATTTATGGAGAGCTTAACACGGGATATTCATTTCAAAGAATGATAGCTAAGCTTCCTTTAAAAGAGGCTGAAAAAATGGAAGCTTTAAGAAGAAAGATCTCAAATTATGATAGAAAAGGTCTTTTTCCTCGCCTAGTGAAGCCAATCCTAGGGGGTTCTTATATGATTGATAATAGAGTTAGTCCTGATGGTAAATTAGTCTTTGAATATAAACCGGGATTGCAAAAATTAAAAGAAATTGGAATAGTTTAAGTCACCTGATCGTTAAATGCTAGCCACCATAAATGTGACCACCCTGAGCAATGCCGAAGGGGTGGTTTCTTAGTTCCTTTATTGAAGGTTAATGATATACTACAATTACAAAAACGTGGAAAAACTTACCAAAATCATTGCGACCATAGGTCCTGCCTCAGATAGCCCTGAATATATAAAAGAATTAATTAATTTAGGTGTAAATATATTCAGATTTAACTATAAGCACGGTATTGATGATTGGCATAGGGAAAAAATAACTCTAGTTAAAGAAATTAGAGAAGAGCTTGGTAAAAACATAGGTACATTACTTGATTTGCAGGGGCCGGAAATAAGACTGATTCTACCGGTTGATGAGTACGAAATAAATAAAGATGATGAAATTCTTCTCAGACATGAATTTGATGAATCAGCGGAAAAAATAGCCTCATTTAAACCCCCGGAAATAATAGAGAAATTAAACGGTGGACAGAAAGTCTTAGCAGATGACGGTCATTTTGTATTTACTGTAGTTAAAAAAGGAGAAGATACTTTTCTCAAATCTCACACTCAAGGAACTCTTCTTAACAGAAAAACTATTAATATTAAAAATTTTGATTTTGAGCTGCCTTCACTCACTGCGCATGACAAGGAGGGCTTGGAATTGGCCCGCGAATTGGGAGTAGACTTTATAGCTCTCTCGTTCGTCAGGACTAAAGGTGATATAAGTGAGCTTAGACAGGAAATGAAAAAGATTAATCTGGAAGCTAAGATTGTATCAAAAATTGAAACATTTAAGGCTACAGAAAACATAGATGAAATAATTGAAATTTCAGATGCAGTGATGATCGCCAGGGGAGACTTGGGGGTTGAGCTTACACTTGAGGAAGTCCCTTTTTATCAGAAGCAGATTATTAAAAAATGTGTAGAAAGCGGAGTTCCTGTTATTACCGCAACACAAATGCTTGAAAGTATGACGAATAAGCCTTTACCTACGCGCGCAGAAGTATCAGACGTTACAAATGCTGTTTTTGATCTCACTGATGCAGTGATGCTTAGCGGTGAAACTGCGCTGGGAAAATTTCCGCTTGAAACAGTGAGTCTGATGAGCAGAGTAGTTAGATTCGCTGAAGATAAGAATAGGCTGCCGGATATAAGAATTATTATAAATTATGATCTTAGTAGCACTGCAGACATGGTGTGCGATAGCGCTTTTAATTTGTATAAATCTCTTAAAAATAAAGAAGAGGACATAAAAGGATTTATTGTTTTCACCCATACGGGAAAAACTGCCAGAATGCTTAGTAGATACAGAATGCACGTGCCTATCTTTGCATTTTGTCCAACTGGAGAAATTGTCAGAAGTCTTTCTGTAAATTACGGAGTTGAGGCTGTAGTGCAGAAATCATTAAAACAGAAAAACGAAATTGTAAAAGATGATATTCGAGAGGCGATGCAGGTACTTAAGGATGGTCAGCTTTGCAGGGAAAATGATACTTTTATTGTTTTGCATGGCGATTATTGGACTTCAGACCTGGGAACTTCCACCATCAGACTTATTACAGCTTAATTAATTTCTGAAATACCGAAAGTTATGCTTGCCGGAGATGCGTCAGTACTTAGTGAATCCGAGAATGGGTGGTTTTGTTATTTATCTCCTACTTCTGGTCGTTGTTCCCATTTCAGGATAATGCGTCCAGATAATTGTTCCCGGCGAACCATCATCTACTCTAATGCCAAGACTAAATGAGTTTTCTGTAGTAATTTTGTGTTCTTCTTTTTTCGTTGTAAATGGGTTAAGGAAAACTACTTCGCCGTGCGAATCTGATGGATCGCATGTAACTTCAACGTCTATTATGCAGTCCCCAGTGTCGCTTCCTTCAATTCCACCAGTTACCCAAACTCCCTTGGTCCTGGAAAAATCTCCCGCACCAGTAATAGTGAGAAGAGTTTTTCCATCATACTGAATTTCTTGATCAACGGACATCACGAGATTATAGCATAATAAAATGGATTTGTTTGACAATTTAGCCTCGGATTGATAGAATTCTCCAATGGTAATAAGTCACGAAAATTTACAAGAACCCCCAGTTGGTGCAGAATCTTTTATTATGATTCAGACTGGTAATATTGAGCCGAATTTTATTGTTCAATATCAACCAGCAAGAGGAAGAAGTGTAATTTTCGATGAATCCCTTGAAGTAGTTGGTCTACATTTTTGGAAAGGGTCAGCTGATGATAGGCAAAAGATTGATCTGAGAGATTTGAGGCTTGAGGGATTTGGGGCCAGCGAAGGAGAAATCATTGAATTAATAGAGGGCGCGGAAGTAGAGGTTATCAGATCTGAGCCTAGATATAAAAATTTGGGATTCAAATGAAGCAGAGGAATACCAACGCAAACCAATAGATGTCACAAGCCCCAGAAGCTCTCTTAGGGCAACAGGTCAGATTCCGGAAACAGGCAGAATGCAATCGAGAAGGCCAAGCCCCCCCAGGCCTATAAAGTAAGAAGAAGAAAATAATGTTCTGATCATAAATTGTACCTATTTAGTCTGTTAAAACTCACCTACTGCGCCTTGTCTATATCGCAAATCAGTGCTATACTAAATTCCAATCTAATATATGAAAGGAAATTTATTAAATGGCAAACGCAATATCCATGGCCGAACTAATGGCCAAATCCTCGCCCTCAATTAAATCCTTCAAAAAAGGTGAACAGGTTAAAGGAAAAATCACAAAATTAACTTCAGGAGAGATTCTCGTAGATATCGGAGCAAAAACAGAAGCTGTTGTTCTTGAAAAAGATAAAGGAATACTTAACACATTGTTAAAATCCTTAAAAGAAGGCGACAGCGTTAATGTAAGTATCTTAAATTCCGAGTCAGATCAGGGAAATCCAGTAGTTTCACTTCGCCGCTTCATTGATGAAAGGCTATGGAATGAGCTAGAACGACTTAAAAATGAAGAGGTGGTACAGGAAGTAACTGTAACAGATCTTACAAAGGGCGGATTTTTAGTAACATCACCAGACGGACTCGCAGGATTTCTTCCGAATTCTCAGACAATTCTAAATGATGCACCTTCTACATTTGTTGGTAAAAAGATAAAAGCAGTAATATTGGAAATTAATAGATCTCTTCATAAAATTATTTTTTCTCAAAAAGCTGCAACGACCGATGCTGATTTTTCTAAGATAGTTTCAGATATAAGAGTTGGGGAAATAATTGATACAGTTGTATCTAATACTACAACTTTTGGTATATTTGTATCTGTTAAAAACACAGAAGGATTTATTCATCTTTCAGAGCTTTCCTGGGACAGAGTGGAGTCAGCAGATGGTTATTATAAAGCAGGAGAAACGGTACAAGCAAAAGTAATTGGGATTGATAAAGAAGGGAAAAGAGTTAATCTTTCAGTAAAAAGACTCTTTGAAGATCCATTTGAAAAGCTTTCTTCTCAATTTAAGGTTGATTCAAAGGTAAGTGGAGAAGTTAAAAACGTAAGTTCATTAGGTGTAATTGTTGATCTTGGGGAAGTAGAAGGCTTAATTAAGAAGGATAAAGTTCCACCAAGCATGAAATATAGCGCTGGAGATCAAGTTGAAGTTACAATTGCTGAGATTGATGTTAAAAGACATAGGGTAATTCTGATGCCAGTCCTTAAAGAGAAACCAATGGGCTACAGATAGAGTTTTCGACATATGAAATCCACCACAAGTTATGTTTGCTCCGAGTGTGGCTATGATTCCCCAGCATATATGGGTAAATGTCCTGAGTGCGGAGCCTGGAATTCACTCCGTGAGATTAAGATCCAAAACTCCAATTCTAAAACTCAGGTTACTAATTCGAATTCTACAGCTCTAAACCTTGAGCCTAAGAAGCTGTCTGAGATTGTGTTTGAGGAAAAAGATAGATTTACCGCAGGATTTTCTGAAATGGATGGAGTCCTGGGTGGAGGAATTGTGCCTGGTTCAGTTTGTTTGCTTGCAGGAGATCCTGGGATTGGGAAATCTACACTTCTTTTGCAGCTGGCTCTAAACATATCAAAGATAAAGGGAGATGTCTTGTATATTTCCGGAGAAGAGAGTGAGCAGCAAATAAAGCTTCGTGCAAATAGATTAACCCGATTAAAAAATGACAATCTTCTCCTGCTTTCTTTGACTAATTCTGATGCAATAGTTGATGTGATAGCTAAGATTAAGCCAAGGCTTGTGATTATTGACTCAATTCAGACTATGGAATCAGCTAATCTGACTGGTCTCTCAGGCTCAGTTGGTCAGGTCAGATATGCTGCCATGGAGTTTATTAAGACAGCAAAAAGCTTAAATATACCTATAATTATTGTGGGTCATGTTACTAAGGAGGGTATGGTAGCGGGGCCGATGGTCCTGTCTCACATGGTAGATACTGTTTTATTTCTTGAGGGAGAGAAGTTTACTCGTGTTAGAATATTACGTTCTTTGAAAAACCGTTTTGGACCGGTTGATGAGGTTGGGGTCTTTAGTATGGAAGAGGGTGGAATGAATGAGGTTAAGAATCCCGAGCAAGTCTTCTTGACCGCAGGTAAAGAGTCGGCATCGGGAAGTATATTGACAGCTACGCTTGAAGGCTCTCGTGCATTCTTGGTCGAGATCCAGGCTTTGGCAGTTTATACAAAGCTTCCTATGCCGCGCCGCGTTGCATCGGGAATAGATTCCCGCCGTTTAGATCTTCTTCTTGCTGTTCTTCAAAAGCATTGCCGGCTTCCAGTTGACTCAATGGATATTTATGTTAATGTGGCAGGAGGGTTAAAGCTTTCAGATCCGGCAGCGGATCTTGGAATTTGTTTGGCTATATTCTCAAGTATTAAAAATGTTCCGGTACAGAAGATGGTAGGAATTTCAGAAGTTGGGCTTCTAGGAGAACTAAGACCCGCTGCTGAATTTAATAAAAGAAGCAAGGAGGCAAGAAAATTGGGCTTTACTAAAATCCTCGGAACTGATAGATTTAAATCTCTTAATGACGTGATTGCATACCTTAGTAAATAAATAGTATATTATGCTTTGATATATTAAAGTAAGATAATTTAAAATATGGCAAAAAAAGAAGTTAAAAAAACAAAGAAAGATGTAAAATCTCAAGAGCTTCAATTAGTTGCGAAGCCTATTGAACCTGGAAGAGGATTAGCTTCAGTTCCTGAGATCCCAGCTAAGTTTGTTCAGGCTTTGGCTGATGAAGTAGCAAGAAATGTTGTGAGTCGCATTCCTCATATGCAGATCCCAAGACGTTCTCAAAAAGCTAAGAAAGTTCAAAAAGTAGATAATGCAGTATTTCTTGATACGTCAGCAATAATTGATGGCAGAGTGTTTGACGTTATAAATATGGGGGTTATTACAGGAACTGTTATGATTCCTGAGAGTATTCTTTTAGAATTAAAGCATATTGCAGATTCACAAGATATGGTTAAAAGAGAGCGAGGAAGAAAAGGCCTCGCGCTTCTAGATAGACTTAAGAAATCGAAGGGTATTAAGGTGGTTCATATGCCCGAGAGAAATGGAGAAGGATCGCCCCGTGAGGTAGATGATAAGCTCATCGAGGCTGCGCGCGTCAACAAAGGGAGGCTCATTACTTGTGATTATAATCTTGAGAAGAAGGCAAGTATTTCTGGAATTACAGCGATAAATATAAATACCTTGGCGAATCACCTTAAGATTAAGGCAGTTCCAGGAGAGGCGCTTCATATTAGAGTCTTACATGTTGGAAAAGATATGACTCAAGGAGTCGGATATCTGGATGATGGAACCATGCTTGTTGTAGAGCATGCATCAGACCAGGTTGGAAAAGACATTGATGTAATTGTTTCCCGCGTGATTCAAACTTCGGCTGGCAGGATTTTATTTAGCAAAAGAATTTAGCCTGTTTAGGTTAAGTTTATTTGACTATTACTGTAAGGGTGGCTTCGGTTCCTCCTGCGCCAAAGCCGTATTCTACTAATTCATAATTTGTGCTTTGAGGACCAGCAAAGGCAATATTTGGAGAAATACTGATGCAAATAGTTATCATAATTAGTATTTTGATATGTTTAATCATATGGGTAGATAAAATGCTGTTTGGCCAAAAAGCGGATGCAAATATCCGAATGTACATATTTGTCCAACGCTATTTCTTTCAGCAAGCACTGCTGCCTGTGCATCATTAAATTTCAACTCTGTATTTCTATAGTTAATGAGAGCTTTCAGGGTTGCTTTAAAATCGGATTCGTTTGGATATAGAATGTTTATATTGCTAAGCGAAACTCCACGCATGAAGTCTTTTGCAAGAGAAGGGGATATTTTCTCATAGATTTCCATATATGCCTCTTCAAGCACAGATTGGCTTGTGAATATCTGGAATTGCTCTTGGGCAAAGTATCTAAAGAAAGCTGCAGCCTGAGGATGCTTATCATGCGCTCTATTCACGAACGCATAAAATATATCTGACTCTATAAAAACTTTCTTGCTTTGAATAGCCATATTAAATATTAAAATTAGGAATATCTAGACTTGCTCCTTTTCCTTGAAGCTGAAATAGAGGATCTATTTCATTGAAAGATTTGAATGTTGTTTTTCTGCTGGGCAAACTTTTAAGGATCTGTTTGTTTGGCGTAAATTCTTTGTTAAATTCAGCAAGAGAAGACTCTTTTATTCTAATATTTCCACCAATTTTCACAGCTTTAAGACGTTCCTCTTTTATATATCTTCTAACAGTAAGAGGGTGGACCTTAAGTATGTACGCTGCTTGTTTTACGCTAAATAAATTATCCATTTTAATAATAAATTTTCACTGATTTTATATATGCAATATTATATAAAAGTATACAATAGTATGCAACTTATATGAATATTTGACGCCTGGCTTTAAACTAACTTAACTAATATTACTTCGTAATATTAGTTATGAAAAAAGCACAAATTCATTTTACAAATAAAACCAAACTTTTAGCAATAGTTTTGGCTGCTGTATTTCTCCTGGCATTTACTTTATCCGCAGTAGCAGAGGCAGCTCCTGGAATTAATCCACAAGTAAATTTTCAGGGGAAAGTAGTTAATAAAACTGCAGGAACAAATATCATAAATGGAGATTATGATTTTGTTTTTCGTTTGTATGATGATCCATCAGCGGGGTCAGAGCTGTGGGAAGAAAATCATACATCAGCAAATGACGTTGCAGTGACAGATGGGATTTTTCGAGTAGCACTTGGTTCTATCACTTCGCTCTCAACTGTAGATTTTAATTCCGACGCGTTATATCTTGAAATTGAATTTGAAGTCGAGACGATGGGAACTCGTATTAGATTTGCATCAGTTCCTTATGCGTTTAACGCGCAAAAAGTTAATGGTTTGACAGTAACGAATAACGGAGGAAATACGCTAAATATTGCTGCAAGTAAGACTTTTACTGTATCGAATTCACTTACTTTTACGGGAACTGATTCGACTTCTTTTGCATTTCCAACAACTGGTGGGGGAACGGTAATTGTGAATAATATTTCCGGACAGTCAATAGCTGGCGCATTTTCTTTGACTGGATCATCTGGGGATTTAACGCTGGCAGGTACTACAGGATTGACTTTTTCTGGAACAGGCGGGGATATTACATTTGCTAATGGTGAAAAGATCGATAATGATGTGAATGGGACAATCGCAGTTACAGGAAGCTTGAGTTCATCAGGGTTGATTACCGCCGGAACCGGGCTTACTCTGACTACAGGGCCAATTACTCTTGGAGGTTCCACTGGATCTAGTCAGTGTCTTTTGGGTGGAGCCTCAGCATCATGGGGATCATGTGGATCAGGTGGTTCAAGCAACTGGAGATTATCATCTGGTGCTATTTCACCAATCAACAACACATTAGATTTACTCATTGGATCTAATGCTAGTACTTCTGCTAAATTCGCAGTACTAAATGTTAACTCAGGCACTCCGACAGCTTCTATCTCTGCAAATTCAGGAAATAACGCAGCATTTCTCACCGGAGCTGGTGTTTTGGGTACAGCCAATCGTCAGACACTCACATTGGGGAATGCCGCCACTACAGGAAATGTGTTAGTAAAAGCTGGAGATATTTCTGGTACTAATGGGCTTACTGTTTTTGTGACAGGAGGAGATGCTTCCAACATAGGGGGAGAAGTAAGAATCTTAGGTGGTACGGGTACGGACACGCAGGGTGGAAATATTTATATTGACGGTGGTGGGTCGACTCTCGGAAAAGGAAGCGTATTTTTATGCAATAGCTTATGTTCAACTATTATCTATGGATATTTTACTGCATTTGGCGAAGTTAACTTAGGAGATAACGGTGATAATGTAGTGATTAATTCAAATACCTGGGATGTTTCCGGTACGGGTATAATTTCAGGCCTTACCGGATTAACAATGACATCTGGTGCCATTACTCTCGGAGGATCAACCGGCACTGGTCAATGTCTACTCGGAGGAGCATCAGCATCATGGGGATCATGCGGAGCGGGAGGAACTAACTGGTGGACGACTTCAGCTGATGGTAAAGCATTAACGCCGGTAAACAATACAATGGACTTCTTGATTGGTGGAATTGCTACATCATCTGCTAAATTTGTAGTTTTGAATGTGAATAGTGGGATACCAGTTGGAACCGCGAACGCTAACGAAGATTATGATTCAACATTGATAGTCGATCTATCCGGAAATAACAAAAACTTAGCAGATCAGTTAGCGGAAGAGTTAAAAGGTCAAGTCAAAGTTTTTCCAAGCGCAGAAGATAAGCCTGATGCTGATATTTTAGTGATTCTTGGTGCAGCTGAATAATAGGGAATTATAAACCAAGATAGACATTGACGTTATTGTTCTTCACTTTAAGAATCCCATCTGTGATGTTAAACTCTTTTTGTCTTCCATCATTATGAAGTATGATCTTGTTTCTTATCAGAGAAATAAAATTCTCATGCATTGGAAGGACATCAAAAAGCCCAATGTCGTTAAAAGAAGATAGAGCTGCGACATCTCCCTCATAAAAAATGGTTTCCTTGTTCCTTATAACTACATGAATTTTTGGTTCCATTATTTTTCCATATCACTAAGCGAGCCTAAGAATAGGAATTTTTCCTCATCTACGCCGTCGTAATGGCCTTCCATGATTTCATAAACATCTTTTATCGTGGTTTTAACAGGTACGAATTTTCCCGGTCTTCCGGTCTGGGCTTCGGCTACGAAGAAAGGCTGGGTCATATAGCTTTTCAGCTTCTTTGCTCTTTCAAAGGTGAGACGGTCTTCATCAGAAAGTTCCGAAGCTCCGATAAGAGATACAATTCTCTCTAGTGTTACTGATTGCTTAAGCAGTGCCTGGGCTCTTAAGGCTGTATCATAATGTTCACGACCTACAAGATTTGGGTTAAGGTTTGCGGATGTTGATTCGAGAAGATCAATAGCTGGAATTCTTCCTTCTTGGTATACATTTCTTGAAAGAATAATGGTTGAATCCAGATAGGGGAAGATGGATTGCACTCCCTGATCTAGGATATCATCATTTGGAATATAAATAGCTTCGATTGTCGTGATCGCAGTCTTTTTAGTTGATGATAACCTTTCATGGAACTCTCCCATTTCTGAAGCTAGAGTAGCCTGATATCCGTCCTCTGAAGGAATAGTATTCATAAGCATTGAGAGTTCGTTTCCCGCAAGAGCGAATCTAAAGATGTTATCGATAAAGAACAATACTTCGCGGTCAGCTTGGTCTCTAAAGTACTCAGCAATAGTTGCTGCAGTAAAAGCGGCTCTGAATCTAATAGCAGGATTGTCTCCCATCGTTCCGAATACCATGGATACATATGGAAGAGTCTTTTGCTCACTAAGGGTTTCATATAGTTCTTGTCCTTCACGTGACCTTTCTCCAATACCCGCAAATACAACACTTTTTTTCGTAGATAGATTTACAACATTATGAATGATTTCTGTTAATAGTATAGTTTTTCCGACTCCAGCTCCTCCGAAAAGTCCGATTTTGTCTCCTTTAACAATTGGAGAGAAGAAGTCTAGGGCTTTGACCCCGGTTTCTAGAAGTTCTGTGTGCGTAACGACTGCTTCAAAGTTAAGAGGCTTGGAATATATTGGCATCTTTTCCTTAGTGACAATAGGTTCCTTATTATCAATTGGTTCTCCAAAAATATTAATTATTCTTCCTAAAACTTCTTCTCCCACTGGGATTTGAATTGGAGACTTAGTGTTTACGATAATAGCACCTCTAAAAAGTTTTTCAGTAGGAGAGAAGGCTAAGCAGAAGAAGGTAGAATCGGTAGATGAGATTACAACCTCCATCTTGTTTGTAGGGTCATCTTTTAAAATTAAGATATCATGAGCCTCGGGTGGATTATCTGGAGGAAATTCCACGGTTACAACCTGGCCATCAATAGCTACAATTTTTCCTTCAGAGTTTTTCATTATGTTTGTCCCCAAAGCAAGCGACTAGAAAATGTCTCAAGCTGTTTTTTATTCTGCTGTCTATGCATTGTTTTATTTTTGTCAGAAGTAACTACTTCCAGCTGCTTAATTATATTACCAGATGCAGTGTCTAGGGTAGTAAGGCGGGAAGCAATCTTAGCAAGTTGAGATTCCCTAACTGTCTGTTCAAAGATCGAGGCAAAAATCTCCTTTTCAAAGAACTCTAAGATTTTAACTAAAGAAGGTTCAAAATAATACTTGTCTTTATCTGCGGGCTCAGTGTTTGTTGCCTCCTGAGTCCCTGAGATATCAGAGAATATAGCATCTTGTCTAACTAAATTCTGAAATTTTCCATGGAAGACAACGACTTTTTCATAAGGCACAATAAAGTCTAATATCTTTTTAAGAGTGTTATCGTCAACGCTCTGGTCAGGAAAGTCGAAGTAGTAGTATCTATCTTTTAGCTTTGTCTGCTGCCACATAGATAGTCCAAGTCTTCCAACGATTGCACGGTCTATATTCTGGTCTTTGGATTTTTCTACAAAGAGATCAAAAGTTCTTTTAACAATGCTTCCGTAAAGACCAGTGTTGGCAGATATTAGTAGGTAAAGGGTTTTTCCGTTCTTGTTCATAAATGTAAAACCGCCTGGTGAAGCATGTTTCTTGTCTTTGAGAAGAAGATCGACTTGCTTACGATATGAAGAAATAACTTCTTCGAAGATCTCATTTATTTCATTCATATAGGCTCTATTTGTGAGAACGAGCTGGCGTGAGCGCATGATTCTGCTTGCAGCAATTTCTTCATATGCCTGAATCATGCTGTTAAGGCCTACTAAATTGTTTATTTCGCTATCAAGAGCTTTTTTTGTGATCATTTTAAAGTCGGGAAAAACTGATTTAGATTGGTTTGCACCTGAATAAGTAGACCATCGAAATTTTTTGAGGAGAGTACAGCCTTGTCAACATAATCTCTATAACCTTGATTGAGATTATATAAGTTAACCAACTTGCTCCTATATTCACCCAGCTTCTTTGGATCAGTCTCTTTAAGGCTTCCTGACCAAATGAGGCTTAAGAATACAGCTTCGATATTGCTTGGGATAATGATATTCGGGTCCTGATCAAAGATCGCAAGAAGCCTGTTACCAGTTTGTATCGTAATTCTCACAGATTCAGTAACCTCAGCTCCGAAGTGTGAATAGTTCCTTACCTTTTCATAAAGAGTCATAAAGCTTAGAAGTTCGCGGTTAATGCTTTTTTTAGCATCCGATTGGGTCTGTTTACCTACACGAGTAACAGATATGAAAGGATTAATAGCTGGTCTTCTTCCTTCAGAGAAGAGATTGCTGTCAAAGTAGATGTGTCCATCAGTCATAGACATGATATTTGTCTGAATATATCCGGAGAAGTCTCCTTGAGAGGATTCGACAACTGGGATGCAGGTGATAGAAGCCTCCTTATTGCCAACAGCAAATTTTCCAGATCTCTCCATAAGCCTTGAGTGGATATAGAATATATCTGCGGGATATGAGTTTCTTCCAGGGAACTTGTTGGCGAGTAGAGAAATTTCACGATAAAATTTTGCATGAGTTGAGAGGTCGTCCATTATGACCAGACTATCTTGCCCATGGTCTCTAAAATACTCAGCAATAGTCATAGCAGAGTAAGGCGTTAGAAATATTCTGCCCGGAGCATCTTGAGCAGTTGAAGCTATTATTACTACCTTATCCGCAACTCCGTTAATCTTGAAGTACTCTTGAACTTTTTTAATGTCAATTTTCTTTTTTCCTATGGCTGCATATATACAAATATTGCCTTGTCTGACACCGGATACTATAGTTTGTAATAGAAAGTTCGTTTTACCGGTCTTCCTATCGCCGATTACAAGTTGTCTTTGACCCTTACCAATGGGCACCATCAAATCTACAATCGCAACCCCAGTATCTAGCTGTTCTGTAATCATGCGACGGTTCATGATACCCGGTGGAGGAACTTCAATTGGCCTCAATTCGTTGGTTCTTGGGTTCTGAATGTTCTCATCTAAAGAGTTTCCGAATGGATCAATTATTTTACCCAAAAGCTCACTTCCAGCAGGAATCTCGACAGGTTTGCCAGTTCTGGCAACTCTTCCCCCAACTTTAATCGGATCATTGGAAAAAGTCATAATTTCCACAGATTCTTGATTAATCGAATTTACTTCACCTTTTTGACCATTCTCAAAAATAACCACTTCGCCTGGCTTTACCGATGGTAAGCCATCTGCGTATACGATCACGTTTACAATTTTTTTCACATATCCTACTTCACCGGTTTCATTTAGATAGTCATTAAAGGTTTTCATAGGCTAGAGAAGAGCATTGATTTCCTGTCTTTTTTCTGTGAAAAATTTATCAATCTGTTCGGAAAGAGCATAATTAGCATATTTACCATTTGGGCTTACTATAATAGTACCTCCAATAATCTCTGGTTTTGTCTCAAAATCAATAATCACATCTTGTGAAAGATTTTTCGAAGTCCAATTTTTCACACTTGTGATTAAATCTTCTGATGGATCGATCGCAATTGTTAACTTAAGCTCTGGAAGTTTTTTGACAATTAATAATAGTTCATCAAGATACTTTTCCATCATCTTTCTATCATTCTTGATTTTCCTATCGTTTATTTCTGCAAAGATTATCATTTTCATCTTTTCTGAAAAAGGGGACCGTGAGTAATCTTTCTGATCTCTTTTGAAAATATTTTCCAGAATCTCTTCTATAAGATTAATCATCAAGTTTTTTTCGTCAGTTGTTCGTATATTCGAGAGCATTTGATCATTCATAGAGCTCCATCCCTCTTTGCTTTATCAAGAGAATTAAGGATTAAATCCTGCTGGGTAGAGGTATCAAGTGATTTGCCAACGATATTTTTCGATACCTTTGATAGTACTTTATATATATTATCATCTAGTTCCTTAAATCTCTCATCTCTTTTTTGCTGTATCTCTTTTTCAAGTTTTACATATTCTTCTTGAACTCTTTTTTGCGCAATTCTTTCTGCATCGAAAGTCTGCTGCTGTAATAACTTTTTATACTGTTCTAAGTCAGTTTTTGCTGATACTTCGATATCTTTATATACATTAGTTAATAGATTGAGTATATGATTATTTAGTCCGTTTATTTCTTCATCATGCTTTTTTGAAAGAGCAGAGGATGTTGTGCTTAATGCGCTCTTTTGATTTTCGAGCATTTGTTCAACAAAACTGTCAAATTTAGTAGTGCTCTCATGCTGGATTTGAGCCGCCTGGAATATTATATCCTGAGCCTTATTGTTAGCAGTCTCAATAATCTTTTGATAATCTTTTTGTGCTTGGAGTTCCAAATCTTTCCACCTGTTTTTCTCCTCATTTTTCACAGAGTCCAATTTTCTGTTAGTTTCCCTAAGTCTGTAAGCAGAATATAAAAAGAGGCTAAATCCGATAATCGAGGCCCAAAGAAGGAAGATATCTAAGGCTGAGAATGCGGGCAGTGTATACATAGCCTAATCATCGCATATTTAAATGACCAAAATCAAATAAGCGATGGCAAGACCAACTATGATAATTAAGGCTGTTATGAGTACATTGAGAAGCACTGAGAGCTCTATAAAACGTCCTGCCAAGGGATTGCGGCCTACAGCTTCGACTCCTTTTTGCGCTACTTTTCCAAAATATATAAATCCAAGTACAAAGGAAAGTATAATCACGAATGCAGCTAGAAGAAATCTGAGAGCTTCAAGTGGGGAAAGGAAAATAGATGTGCGTGCATTTCTCAAGATGTCTACAAGATTGCCGCGCGCAGTAACAACACCATTATTGTAGTGGGGATTAACTTGGATCATGATCTTGCCAGGATTGCTATCTGAGAAGTCAGAGAGAGCAGTTCCGACTACGTATCCATTTTCTGCTGCTCTCATCCCAACACCAGGTCGGGTCGAGGAAGTAATGGGATCATTTCTCTTTATAGCCCCGTTTTCATTTGAAACATTTACTATGGTTTGACCTTCATAGATGACATATTTTTGATTGCCGCGAGGACTGGCTTCAAGGACAAGAGCAGGGGTGTCTGTCACGACACCATAAAGACCGGTTTCATAGGGACGCTTTGAAAGTTTATAACCAGTATCGGTTGCGCTGATTATTGCTCCTGCGGATGCTGGCTCAGTAATCTCCAGAGTTAATCCGACACCAGTAAAATCTGCTTCTGATGTTTGGGCATAAGTGGTTCCCGCAAAAATAAATGAGACAATTAGGGGAGCAATTAAAATAAAAAGTTTTTTATACATCCTTTCATCAGCATATTATCTATAAGATTTAGATGTCAAGCAGAGGGGGAGATATTGGTAATTGTGATTAAGCTTCTAGCTGTTTAAAACCGAGTGAATTAGATAATAGTATTCTTGGTTAATTAGCTTTAAATGTCCAATATTTATAATAGCTAATTAGATTAAAAACATATTTTGACTAGATCCTATAATTTTATAATTTTCTCTAAGTAAAAAGTAATTAAAAAGAGGACTAAGAATAAGGCGTCAAATTATATCGATAGGTATCTTTAAGCATCGGGTATATTTACGTAATAAATCGTAGGAATAACGGTTTTTGGAATATTAATTTATCCAGATGAGAACGACCTACAAGACGGATTTGTTGTTATATTTTGATGCCTATTGCATTATATATTTTTCGTAATTGTCTGCATTGCTGCAAGTAGGCATAAAACCACAAAATCTTGCCCAAAATATTTGTTATAGAAAATATAATACTTTGAATAATCTTTGGTTAAGAACATCATGAAAATAGGGGACAAAGTCTTTTGAAAATTGGACAAAAAAGGGAATGTCCACATATGAAAACTCAGGCATGACTTTTCATACATATTCCAATTTTCTTTCCACACCGTTTTCACAGGCACAAAGTAAGGCTTGACAAGATATCCAAAATGTGGCCTACTATTTATAGGGGAAAAAATATTGGACATTATTCATTCACTGTCCAAGTTTAACCTCTAGAAACCTGCCCAATGGAAACCGAGAAATTATTAAGCATCCAAGATGCTGCCAGGATATTAAAAGTTTCAACAAAAACACTTAGAAGGTGGGAGGGGCGTGGTATCTTAGTTCCACAAAGAACAGCAGGCTCTCACAGAAGATACACACAATCCCAAATTGACCAATTTTGGACAAAAATCCATCATGCAAAGACAGCCCAGGCTACTACGGGTGCGCTTAACGTTATTGAAGTTAGTGAGCCTGTAAGTGTTACGAGAAAAATCGTTTCACATAAAGAATCTGCACCTGAGGCTCCAAAAAAGTTTGAGCTTCCTAGATATGATCATGGCCAAATTTCACGAAAACACATAATCATGGCTGCTGGAGTTGCAGGTCTTATCTTCGTAATCCTCCTTTCAACGATCGTAAGCGCAACTGTGAAAATAGCTGGACTTGATAAAAAGGAAATTGCCTCAGTAAAAACTTCTCCAAAGGAAGTTCTAGCCTTAAATATTGGACGCTCAAAATTCATTTACAGGATTAATGTGCCTACATCATTTTCACAGAATGTTGAATTCTTAAAGGGAATTGATGTTACAGAAATAGCCACAACCTCAGGCGGAATAATCACAAATAACTCAAATGTAGACGCAGGCACAGGTTCAGTATTCGCTTCAAATCTTGTTTATTCAGTGATCGCAGGCACAGGAGTTTCAGTTACAGGTGATCCTCAAAATCCTGTAGTTTCAAGCACCGGAGTTCTTTCTGTTGGCGGTCAGACTGGAGCAGTATCTCTAACAGCTGGTTCCGGAATATCTATTTCTGGTACCACGATAACAAATACGGCTCAGTCAAGCTCGCAAGATACATTTAAGAACATTGTGAGCGGTTCTGATACAATTACTGCTTCAAGCCCCACAGACACCTTAATCTTTTCTGCAGGTACTGGAATAGCAATAACTGCAGATACCGGTACAAAAACTCTGACTATCTCTTCATCAGGTGGCGGTACGGGTATAGGTGGATCTGGAACTCCAAGTAGACTTGCAAGATTTTCTGCGGCAACAGATATTGAAGACGGATCAATAAATGATTTATACGGAGGAGGGGTTGCGGTCACCATAGACAGCAACGGCAACTTAGGGGTGGGGACGGCGGCGCCGTCGGCGCTTCTTGATGTAGCTGGAACAGCCTCCATCTCGGGGGCTTTAAACTTATATGGGACACCTGTAATTCAGTCAACAGCGAACCAAACTTTAACAATTGGGGGTTCAACAACCGGAAATATCTCTTTAATTCCCGGAAATGGCACAGGAAATTTAGAATTAACACTTGGAAGCTTCTTAGTTAACGGAGTTTCCGGAATAACTCAAGGTTCTGCATCTTGCGTAACGACAACAAACGGAATTGTTACAGGAACTGGCACATGTCAACTCGGTTCTGAGCAGTGGGTAGTGTCAAATGGTTCAATTTATACAGGGGTTCCAACCCTAGATCTACTTTTGGGAGGAACTTCAACTGCTTCGTCCAAGTTTGCAGTTATAAATATCGCTCAGCCCCGTGGAAATCAGGTCGCAACAATTGCCGGTTCAATTGTTCTTGATTCAGCCAACGCATCTTTGTCTACAACCAACCTTCAGACTTTAACAATTGGTGGAGTCTCAACAGGCAACATAATTCTTAATTCAGGATCAGGACTTATTTCTCTGGCCGATAACACAAATATTACAGGTACGCTTGGAGTTTCAGGATCAATAACAGGCGCAACTACGGGCACTATCAACGGAATAAGTATTAACTCAGGAGCTATTTCAGATGTAACAACCTTAAATACCTCAGGACAAGTTACTTTCTCAACATTTACAACAAACGGTGGCATACTCTATACAAATGGATCAGGAGTACTCGCTCAAACAGCGACTGGAACAAATACTCAGTGTTTGCTTGGTGGTACAACTCCAGCGTGGGGATCATGTGAAGCTGGGGGAGATTTGCTTTGGGATGCAGCAAATGGAGCGATATATTCTCGTAACTCCACCCTTGATTTCCTGCTCGGTGGTCAAGCAACATCAAGTTCTAAGTTTGCAGTGCTCAACATGGCTTCTGGTACGCCAACTGCTTCAATATCAGCTCAGGATGTTAGTGGTCAAGCATTGGTGCTTGGGTCAGATGGATCAATACAGTCTACAAGCGGAAATACTCTAATTCTTGGAGGTTCAACGACGGGCAATATTGTAATCGATTCAGGAACAGGACTCTTAATAATTCAAGATAATACTTCAATTACAGGGACACTCGATGTTTCAGGATCAATTACCGGTCCAACAGATGAAACAATTAATGGGCTCGATATTAGTAATGGAGCTATCTCAGACATAACTGGTTACACTCAGGCAGCAGGTGTATTTGCATTCTCGGGAGGAAATAACTTCTCAGTTGATTCCGCAGGAATTGATATTACTGCGGCAGGGGGAGTTAGCGGTATAACAACACTTACAGCTTCTGGTCAGATTACATTCTCAGCATTTAATAACAACGGTGGTCTTCTTTACACCAACGGATCGGGAGTTGTGACTCAAACAACTTCAGGAACAAATACACAATGTCTAATCGGAGGAGCTACGCCAACTTGGGCCCCTTGTGATACGGGAGTGATTGTTGATGTTTTCTGGGATCAATCAAATGGTGCAGTATTTACGAACAACTCAACAGTAGATCTACTCGTTGGCGGTCAATCTAGTACGAGCGCTAAATTTGCAGTTCTAAATGTAAATGGAGCTCGTGGAACACAAACAGCTTCTATTTCAGGTTCCATTGTTCTTGATTCTGCAGGTTCACTTCAAACCACCAACAACCAAACATTAACTCTGGGTGGATCTACCACGGGAAACATATCACTTGCAGACAACACTTCAGTAACAGGAACACTTGGAGTAAGCGGACTCCTCACAGCAAATGGAGGACTTACGGTTCCATTAGGACAAGCAACAACATTAGCAAGTTTCTCAACAAATGGTGGTCTTCTCTATGCCAACGGCTCAGGAGTATTAGCTCAGACAGGAGCAGGAACAGGAAGTCAGTGTCTTCTCGGTGGAGCAACTCCTACATGGGGATCATGTTCAACAGGTGGAACAGATTCACCATTCCAGATAACAAACGGAACAATCAATCCACTCAATACAACTCTTGATTTCCTCATTGGTGGTCAATCAACAGCTTCTGCTAAATTTGCAGTGCTTAATGTTAATTCAGGTACTCCAACAGCCTCAGTATCTGGTTCAAATGGAGCAGCATACATAACATCTGATGGAAATCTCGCAACCACCAACAACCAAACATTAACTCTAGGTGGAGCCACAACAGGAAACATATCACTTGCAGACAACACTTCAGTAACAGGAGCCCTCAATGTTTCAAGTACAATCACAGCCAATACAACAGGAACAATCAATGGTCTTAACATTAACTCAGGAGCTCTTTCCGGAGTAACAACACTTAACACAAGTGGAGCAGTTACTTTCTCAACATTTACAACAAATGGTGGCATACTCTATACAAATGGATCAGGATTACTTACTCAGCTTACCTCACAGGGTAACTCTGGAGATTGTCTTCTCTCAGCTGGAGCAGGATCAGCTCCATCATTTGGTACATGCCCAGGATCAAGCACTGTAAATTACTGGACACAAGCCAATGGAGCTCTTACACCAAACAACTCAACAGTAGATCTACTCGTTGGCGGTCAATCTAGTACGAGCGCTAAATTTGCAGTTCTAAATGTAAATGGAGCTCGTGGAACACAAACAGCTTCTATTTCAGGTTCCATTGTTCTTGATTCATCAAATGCTTCAATCCAGACAGCGAATGGACAAACCCTTACTCTTGGTGGAAACACAACAGGAAACATTACTATCTCTCCAAACAACGGATCAGGAACAACAACAAATACAGGAGACTTTAACCTTTCCTCAGGAAAAGCATTCTTCATCAACAATACTTCAGTTCTTAACTCCACAACGCTTGGAACAGGAGTTCTTACATCTTCCTTAACAACCGTAGGAGCACTTAATTCAGGATCTATTACTTCAGGATTTGGATCAATAGACATAGGAGCAGATGCAATAACAGGAGGAGCAGGAAGTCTCTCTTCACTCAATGTAAACTCAGGAGGAATCACAAATGCAGGTGCAATCTCAGGAGTAACTGGTTTCACTCAAGCCTCTGGTGCATTTGCCTTCTCAGGAGGAGGTAACTTCTCAGTAGACTCTGCAGCTTTTGATGTCACAACAGCAGGAGCAGTATCAGGAGTAACAACTCTATCTCTCTCAGGAGCTATCTCTGACACAGATTCAGCAGTAGACATCAATGATGACCTAGATGTAAGCGGAACGCTTACATCAGGAACTGCAAATGCATTCACAGTTGATGCAAGTGGTAACATCTCAACCAGTGGAACAACAGGCTTAACCTTCTCCTCAACCGGAGGAATAAACTTAGCCGGAGGAACCATCTCTGACTCAGTAGACGGAGTAGACATTGCAGATGCTCTTGAAGTTTCAGGATTAGCAACATTCAACGGAGGACTTACAGTTCCATCAGGACAAGCAACAACCCTAGCAAGCTTCACAGGAAACAATGCTGTAGTATATGGTACTGCTTCAACAGGAGTATTAGCTTCAGCTACAACTTCTACCTCAAACCAATGTCTTCTTTCTGGAGCTTCCACTCCAACATGGGGAACTTGCTCCATAGGATCTAACTTATGGCAACTTAATTCAGGAGCAGTTTCTCCATTCTCAAATACTGCAGATGTATTAATTGGCGGAACTTCAACATCAGCTGCAAAGTTTGCTTTCCTAAACAATGCAACAGGCACTCCAACAGCTTCTATATCAGGAAACTCAGGAAATACAGCAACCTATCTCACAGGATTAGGAAGTCTTCAAACAGCAAATAACAGAACTTTAACTCTTGGTGGAAGCACTACCGGAAATATAATTCTCTCACCTTTAAACAACACTGGATTTGTTGGAATTAATACTATCTTTCCTCTTTCCGCACTTCATGTTGATGGGGGTGCCTCATCAACAGGTCCATACACGACGATATCGGGAGGTGGTTCCGTAGGAGACAATACAATTCTTAGGCTTTGGGATAAAGGATCAGGAACCTCGAATACAATCCGTCAGGTTTTCTCAGGAGGAGATGGCAGCGGAAACCCAGTTGATGTTGCAAAGATTACAGCTGTTCCTACTACCACAAATTATGCTTCTGGAGCAAAACTTATACTTGAAACGTATTCAGATGCTGGATCAACAGTTAATTCTAATCAGTTAGTTCTTTCTAATGATGGGAAAATAGGTGTTGGAACTTCAACTCCTGAGCAGATCCTTAGTGCTGTCGGAGCAGATCCAGTTCTTTTAGTAAGAGATACTGATACGGGAATTGCCTCTGCTGTTTCTACACTTAGATTAGCAGAGACTGGAAGTGGAGTTACTGATAACTATTGGGATATAAAAGCTGACGGAACATTAGATAGTAATTTTGGATTCTCAATTGGAGCAGCTACAAATTCCTGGCTATATATTTCAAGGGTGCTTGGTAATGTTGGAATAGGCACCACTTCTCCTACTGCAAAGCTTGACGTAGCAGGGACAGCCTCAGTAGGAGGACAGCTATCATTTAGATCAGGAACATCTACTATTCAATCCACTGCAAATGAAACATTAGTTCTTGGTGGTAACACAACAGGAAACATTTCGCTCGCAGAAAATACAGCTATCACAGGAACACTATCATCCTCAGGATTAGCAACATTCAACGGAGGACTTACAGTTCCATCAGGACAAGCAACAACACTGGCTTCATTCACAAGCAACGGAGGAGTTCTCTTTACTAACGGAAGCGGAACAATTGCTCAAGCTACTGCAGGATCTGCAACTCAATGTCTCCTTGGAGGAACAACTCCAGTATTTGGATCATGTAACCAATCAGGTCTTGAATCATTCTGGAGACAAACAAACGGAGCACTTTCCCCATATAATAGTACTGTTGATTTATTGGTTGGAGGAGCTTCATCTACAAGTGCTAAGTTTGCAGTTCTAAATGTAAATTCTGGTACTCCAACAGCTTCTATCTCTGCAAACTCAGGAAACAATGCAGTCTTCCTAACAGGAGCAGGAGTATTGGGAACAACTAATTCTCAGACACTAACAATTGGTGGAGCATCGAGTGGAACAGGGAATATTAATATTTTACCAAGAACTATAACGAATGCAGACAATGGACTTGATGTAAACATTTCAGGAAGTGCGGCTGGAGATGGACAGGGGGGGAGTGTAAATATCGCAGGCGGTAGTGGAGCTGCTGGTGGAAATGTAAGTATTAATGGAGGAGCAGGTCTTACAGGAGTAATTAACATTGGAAATCTTAATTCTGCAGGTGCAATAAATATTGGTACTTCTAATTCTACAGCTACTATCACAATTGGTAGAAGTTCTTCTACTGATCTAGCGCTTAATGATGCCAACTGGTCTATATCTGGAGCAGGGGCAGCAACATTTGCATCAGGCACCTTTAATGGTAATGTAAATATGACAGATGATCTAATTCTCAACATTGGAAATTCGGGAACAGATTTTACATCAGGTGGAGGATTAACACTAGCTGGAGCATTCTTATTAAACGGAGCAGGAACAATTGGTGATGGCGGAGACGCTATATCAGTTAATTCTGATACTTGGGATATTTCAACAGCAGGCGCTCTTTCAGGAATTACAGGACTTACAATGTCATCAGGTGCAATTAATCTTGGAGGATCAGATGGTAATTCATCTCAATGCCTTAAGGGCGGCGCTAATGCAGCATGGGGATCATGCGGTGACGGAACTACAAACTGGGATGTAGCAAATGGCACAATTTATCCATCATTTGCAAGCACAGTTGATTTATTGGTTGGTGGTACATCAACAGTTTCTGCAGAATTTGCTGTAATTGGAATTAATAATGGCACACCTGTTGCTACACTTTCTGCATCAGCAGGCAGCTCAACAGGTAATGGTCTTTCACTTAATGCTGCTTCATCAACTATCCAAAGCTTAAGAAATAATACTTTAACTCTCGGAGGATCTACTACGGGAAATATCGCGCTTTTGGAAAACACTTCTATTACAGGTAATCTGGATGTTTCATCTGGTATTGATGTAAGTGGAGCAGATATAACAGCTGATTCAGGCGTACAGCTGGATTTTGCAGATGAAGATGCAGATAAAATATATCTATCTTCCACAGCATACGGTATTGGGGTATCATCTTCAGAAACCAACTGGTGGTCAGCTGGAACCTGGAGTTGGAGACAGTCAAGTAGAGTTGGTTCAGAAGTTATGCAATTAACTAACGCTGGAAATCTGGATGTCGCAGGTTCACTTACTGCAGCAACAGGAAATGCTTTTGTAGTAAATACATCAGGACAAATCACTGCCTCAACTGATGAGACTATTAATGGTATCGATATTTCCGCGGGTTCAATTTCAGATATAACTGGTTACACTCAATCCTCTGGTGCATTTGCATTTTCAGGAGGAGGCAACTTCTCAGTAGACTCTGCAGCTTTTGATGTCACAACATTAGGTGCAGTATCAGGAGTAACAACTCTAAATGCTTCCGGAGCTATAACTTTCTCAGCATTTAGTACAAACGGTGGCTTACTCTATGCAAATGGATCAGGTGTACTTGCTCAAACAGCTGCAGGAACTGCATCTCAGTGCTTGCTTGGCGGAACAACTCCTACATGGGGATCATGTACAACTGGAGTAAATCAAAGTAACTGGAGAATATCTTCTGGTGCTATTTCACCAATCAACAATACCCTTGATCTATTGGTAGGTTCAAATGCTACAGCATCAGCTAAGTTCGCATTCATAAATGTTAACTCAGGTACTCCAACAGCCTCTATCTCAGGAAACTCAGGAAATATTGCCACATATCTAACAGGACTTGGAAATCTCCAAACAACCAACAACCAAACTCTAACCCTTGGTGGCAACACAACAGGAGATATTTCACTTATGCCAAGAAATGGATCGGGAAATGTCGGAATTGATACGACGAGTCCTCAGAATACTCTTGATGTTAGCGGTTATCTGTCCTTCGGCTCAACGAGTACCTTTAGAAAGACGGCGACTAAGGGTATCTTGCTTGATGTTGGCACAGGAGCAAATGATCTAGAATTCCTCACTGCCACCGCTGGGAATGGCTATGGTTTTAAGTTGCACGGCTCAGGCGCTGATGGTACGTTGCGTCTATCCAGGCGTTCAAACAGCACGACATGGTCAGACTTTATTGGTTTCACTGATTTTGGCACTATGGGGATTGGGACGATTACGCCAACAGCTCTTCTTGATGTAGCAGGAGCAGCCTCAGTAGGAGGACAATTAACATTTAGATCTGGAACTGCGCAGATTCAATCAACAGCTGGTCAAACTTTAACTCTTGGAGGATCAACGACGGGAAACATAGCCTTAATGCCTATAAATGGACAAGGTAATGTGGGAATTGGTACCACAACACCTGCTTCAGCTCTGGAAATAGGGGATAATAAGTGGTTGACTCTAAATGCATTGCAAAGCACAGCTGGTATAAATTTTTATGAGACAGGTACTAAGTCCTCTACCGGAATAGGGTATGGTGGTACTGTGTATTATGATGGGTTAGGTGACACCTTTAATATAGGTACAGTTAATAATGGCGTGATTACAAATGCGATCCAGATTGCAAGAACTTTGGGTAACGTAACTCTCTCAGGAGATCTAACAATATCGGGTGGAAATATTACAAATGCTCTAACGCTTGATTCCACATTAACTTCCACAGGTACTCTTACTGCGAATGGAGCCTTTATAGCTAATGGTGCTGTGACCTTGGGAGACGGTGGTGATGACATAGCCATAAATTCAAATGATTGGGATATATCTGGTGCTGGAGTTGGTTCAGGGTTCACAGGGTTTACTTCATCCGGCACTATCACTTTCTCAGGGCTAACTGCCAGCCGCTTTGTGACATCTGGATCAGGTGGAGCACTTGGTACCTCTGCCACGCTTGCCAACCT
>Ga0163151_10000097_pt1 | contig 143366 bp, 151 predicted proteins | sample OliLakLV19MP5IB2_FD_145596 | JGI IMG/M metagenome (GOLD analysis project Ga0163151, IMG submission 145596) | Freshwater microbial mat bacterial communities from Lake Vanda, McMurdo Dry Valleys, Antarctica - Oligotrophic Lake LV.19.MP5.IB-2 | ecosystem: Environmental > Aquatic > Freshwater >...
AAGCCCCATTCGGCAAGTTCCCCAAGCCGGTCAAGCAGTACAAGAATTTGAAGATCGTGACCATGACCGAGTTCGCGCGCGGACTGGACGTCAAGATCGCCTACCCGCCGCACGAGATCACCAACGGCTTTTCCGAGATAATCAGCAAGGCCGGCCTGCGCCAGTACCACCTGGCGGAGAGCGAGAAGTACGCCCACGTCTCCGTCTTCTTTAACGGCGGCGTCATTGACCCATATCCGGGGGAGGAACGGGAGATCGTCACCTCGCCGGCCTCCAACTACCAGAACTACGCCGACGTGCCGGAGATGTCCGCCCGCAAGATCACGGACGCCCTCATCCCCAAGATCAAGGGCAACCACTCGTTCCTGCTGGTCAACTTTGCCAATCCGGACATGGTCGGCCACACCGGTGACGTCAAGGCTTCGGTGGAGGCCATCCGCGTGGTCGACGAGTGCCTGCACTCCATCGCCCAAGCCGCCCTGGAGGAGGATGCCTGCCTGCTCATCACGGCCGACCACGGCAACGTGGAGGAGCTGGTCGACGTCAAGACCGGGACCATAGACAAGGAGCACTCCACCAACCCCGTGCCGTTCCTGATGATCGGCCGGCAGTTCGAGAAGCCGGAGCCTTCAGGCGGCGGCATCCAGAAACTGGCCACGGTCCTGCCCATCGGCGTGCTGGCCGACGTCGCCCCGACCATGCTCGAGCTACTGGGCATGCCCAAGCCGCCGGAGATGACCGGCGTCAGCCTCCTGCCCCAACTGCTCCCAGACCAAAACAAATAGCCATGGCCCCGGAAACGGGGCCTTTGGTTTGTGCTAGAATTCTAGGGCAAACATGAAACACCAATGGCAACTTAAGGAATCGGGCGCGATCACGATGCCGGACCTGCCGGGTTATCCCGGGCTGGTGGTCCGGCTTTTGGCGTTGCGCGGGCTCAGTGACGCAGCGGCCATCCAGGATTTCCTTAACCCCAGCTATTCCGGCCTGCTGGACCCGCACCTGTTCAAGGACATGGCCAAGGCCTGCGACCGCATCTGGCAGGCCATAGAGAAGAAGGAGAAGATCGTCATTTACGCCGACTACGACGCCGACGCCATAACGGCCAGTTCCGTCATGACCCTGGGCTTGCGCCGGCTGGGCGCCATCACCGACACCTATATTCCGGACCGGTTCTCTGAAGGCTACGGCATGAACATCGAGGCCATGAGGAAGATCCGCCAGGAAGGTGCCGGCCTGATGATCACGGTGGATTGCGGCACCAACTCCATCGCCGAGGCTGACCTCTGCCGCGAGCTCGGCCTGGACCTCATCATCACCGACCACCATGAGATGACCGGCGACCTGCCCAAGGCCTTCGCCCTCATCAATCCCAAGAACCCGGAAGACGCCTATCCGTTCAAGTACCTGACCGGCGTGGGCGTGGCTTACAAGGTCATGCAGGCGATGTTCGACACGGACCGGCGGCGCGCCCTGCCGGACCTGCCTGACGGCTGGGAAAAATGGCTGCTCGACCTGGTCGCGGTCGGGACCGTGGCCGACTTGCAGAGCCTGACCCTGGAAAACCGCATCATGGTCCGCTACGGGCTGCAGGTCTTGGGCAAGACCAAGTGGCCTGGACTGAAGGCCATGCTGGAAGCGGCTGACATCAAGGACAAGAAATACTCCACCCATACGCTGGGCTTCGTCATCGCGCCGCGCATCAATGCCGCCGGCCGCATCAAGCACGCGGACGCGGCGTTCAAGCTGTTGATCGCCGACGACAAGCAGGTGGCAGCGGGTTTGGCCAAGGACCTAGGTGCCCTGAACACTCACCGCCAACTGCTAACAGAGCAGATCCTAAGCGAGGCGCGGGAGAAGATGCTGGCCCAGCCTGACCGCAAGGTCATGCTGGCGGCCGGCGAGGGCTGGCCCAAGGGCGTGGTCGGCCTGGTCGCCGGCAGGCTAGCCGAGGAATTCGGCAAGCCGGTCCTGATCATGGACAAGGGCGAGGAGTTCGCCACCGGTTCCGCGCGTTCGCACCCTAAATTTGATATAGTTAAGGCGTTGGTCCACGCCAAGGACTTGCTGGTCAAGTTCGGCGGGCATACCCAGGCGGCCGGCTTCACTCTGAAATCAGAGAACATCGAGGCCTTCCACCAGCGCCTGCTGGAGTTCGCGGATACGCTGGGTGAGGACGGCGCCGCTCCGGTCCTGGAGGCGGACGCGGAAATCACCAGCGCCGACTTCAGCTGGGACACCTACGAGTACCTGGAAAAGTTCGAGCCGTTCGGCATCGGCAACCCGCGCCCCAAGTTCATCGGGCGGGGCATGGAGGTCCTGGAGGCCCGGACGGTGGGCGTCACGGCCGCGCACCTCAAGCTCAAGGTCCTGTGGGACGGCAAGGTCGCGGACGCCATCGCGTTCCGCATGGGCTTCCTGGCCCTGCAGCTGCAGCCCAACCAGCGGATCGACGCCATCTTCGAGCTCGAGTCCAACGAGTGGAACGGCCGCAAGGACTTGCAGATGAAGATAATCGACATTAACACTGACATTGAAAGAGACAAGCAAGCATGAACCTGACCATCTACACTGACGGCGGCGCGAGGGGCAACCCCGGACCGGCAGGCATCGGCGTCGTCATACTGGACGAGGCCGGCAACGAGCTGAAGGGGATTGGCGAGGCCATAGGCGACATGACCAACAACCAAGCCGAATACCGCGCGTTGCTCCGCGGGCTGGCCGAGGCCGACGCCATGGGCGCCGCGGAAGTCTTCTGCTACCTGGACTCGGAGCTGGTCGTCAAGCAGCTCATGGGCCTCTACAAGATCAGGGAGCCGGGCCTGCAGCTGCTCGCTGCCGAGGCGCTGAAGCTGGCCAAGAATTTCAAGAACGTCCGCTACAAGCACGTGCCCCGGGAGAAAAACGCCCGGGCCGACGGTCTCTATAATGACGCCCTGGACATGGCGACAAAAAAATCCGCCTAGCGCGGATTTATAGTTTGGGCAGTTTATCGGATGCGGTAGCTCGCCACGGAGGCATCATTGATGAGGCCGAGCGTCTCGCCGTCCTCGCTGATGATGAAGGCCCGGGCCGGCTCGCCGGAGATGGTGTAGACGTTGCGATGGTCGCGGCCGTCCAGCTCGATGGCCTTGATCTTGCCCTCGTTCAGGAAGAACAGGTAGCCGGTGGCCTGATTGACCACGGGCTGGCTGACCGTGGTGGTGCTGCGGATGACCAGCTCGCTGCGGAAGTTGGTCGGGTCAAACAGGGAGACTTCGTTGTTCGTGGCGGCGACCAGCCGGCTGGACGGATCGTCCCAGTAGGCGTAAGTCACGCCGCGGCGGATTTCCTTCAGTTGGTCGTTCAGCGCGTAGAGGACCTGGTCGAGGACCAGGAAGACTTCGGATCTTCCGCGGACGATCTTGCTGTCTATGGGGCTGATGCCCATCTGGGCAATCGTCTCGATGACGCCCTGCTTGAGGCTGATGCGCTTGAGGTCGGATTTCTGGACGTACCACAGGTGGTCGCCGTCCAGGTCAAACCCGGAAACGTCCATGGCCAGCGGCAGGACGGCGCCGTCCCTGACGTAAACCAGTTCCGTGCCGATCAGGGCGGCGGCATAGGCGTCATTGGCTTCCACCCGCCTGGCGTTGCTGACCTGCTCGGAGGTCAAGACCTGGGCCGGCGGGTAACGGTTGATGTAATAGAGGTTCTCCCGGCTCTGGATGCTGGCGGGCGGGACGAAATCCGGCACGGCGGATGATGCTTCCTCGAGTTCTCCGCGACCTGCGTCATAAGCCATGACCTTGCCGTCCTTGATGGCCGCCAGCGATTGCGATTCAGGCTCGAACGTAAAGGACGAGATGGCGGTTTTCTTGGTCAGCGCAGGCTCCTCCATGAACAGGGCCACGAAGTCACGACCGTCGTTGGCCCATGTCACCAGGCTGGACAGGACGGACAGGCGCTTGGTCCAGGACTGGTAGCCGGCCTTGGAAATCTTGACCACGTAATCACCGGGCAGAAGGAACCGGATGGTGCTGTCAGTCCGGCGGGCCTGCTGCATGTCGCTGAGGTGGATGGTCGCGCCGTCAGGTTCGCTGCGCACCACCATGGTGCCGGTCTTCTGAATCTGGCGGGTGGATAGGTCGAACTTGTAGCCCAATGAGTAAAGCGTGATGACCGGGGTGGTCAGCACGAAGACGAATATTCCGAGGGCGACCAGCAGGAAACGGTTGCGTAATCTCATGGGGAGTTTCACTTGCATTTTACGCCTTTTTACCCGATTTTTCAAGCGACCTCTTTTCTGTTAGAATTGTGGGACTTAAAGAAACTACCCTCATGTTCACCAAGCGCATCGGAATCGACCTGGGCACTGCCAACACCCTGGTCTACGTGCCGGGCAAGGGCATCATCATCAACGAGCCGACGGTGGTGGCGATTTCGGTGGTGGACAACAAAGTCATGGCGGTGGGCCATGAAGCCAAGGAAATGCTCGGCCGGACCCCGGATTCCATCATCGCCCACCGGCCCATGAAGGACGGGGTCATCGCCGACTACCGCGTAACCGAGGCGATGCTGCGCTATTTCATCAACAAGGCCACGGGCAACGTCCGTTTCTTCCGGCCCGAGGTCATGATCTCGGTCCCTGGAGGCATCACGTCCACCGAGCGCCGCGCCGTGATAGACGCCGCCATGGCCGCCGGCGCGCGCAGCGCTTACGTCATCAAGGAAACCGTGTCCGCCGCCATCGGCGCCGGCATCGACATCTCCGCCCCGGCCGGCAACATGATCATAGACATCGGCGGCGGGACCACGGACGTGGCCATCCTGTCCCTGGGCGGCATCGTCACCCAGACGTCGGTGCGCGTGGCCGGCAACAAGATCGACCAGGCCATAGCCGAGTACGTCCGCCGCAAGCACGGCCTGGCCGTGGGGGACCGCACAGCCGAGGACATCAAGATCAAGATAGGCTCGGCGTTGCCGGTGGAAAAGGAGCTTTCATTGGAAATCAGGGGCCGTGACCTGGTCCAGGGCCTGCCCAAGACCATCACCGTGACCACCAACGAGATAGTGGAAGCCATCCAGGACGAGCTGTCCGAGATCATCAAGGCGGTCCGCATGGTCCTGCAGGAGACCCCGCCGGAACTGGCCGCGGACATCATAGACAAGGGCATGGTCATGACGGGCGGCACGGCGCTCCTGAAGAACCTCGACAAGCTGATAGGGCAGAATACCGGCGTGCCCGCATACGTGGCCGAGGACGCCATCCTGTGCGTTGCCAAGGGCACCGGACAGGCGTTGGACAACCTGGAAAGCTACAAAAAGAGCATTTTAGCCATTAGATAATGAGTACCCTAAAACCCCAAGTAATGCGGGGTTTTTAATATTGACAAAATTGTCATTTTATGGTAATATGGTCTGTTAAAACAAAACAACGTGTATTAATATAGAACTATGGCTTACACAGTTGTGATGTTCCCAAAAATCCAGGTTGATACGGCAATTGCCTACTTCCTTCTTACCACCTTTGGTGAAGGCTCTTTTCCTGGCGTCTCCAATGCCCCCATCGAGTTTTGGACCGCCATGCCGGATGGCCGGACTGCCGAACAGCTTGAATCTGAAGGCTACATATTGGTGGACATGGGCGACGGCAAGTTTGACCACCATGTATTGGGCCAGGATAACCGCAAGATCACCTCTTCCTTGCTGATTGCCCGCCACCTTGGCGCTGACAGCCGCGCCGACATCCAGAAGCTTCTGGAGCTGGCCCGCCGCGATGACCTGGAAGGGAAGGGGACACTGTCCGCCGACCCCATCGACCGCGCCTTCGGCATCTCCGCCCTGCTTACCAACCTCAACAAGTCCATGCCGAATGACTCCCGCGCCGTGCTGGACGCCATGCTGCCGCTGATCACCGCCCATTTCCTGGAAGAGAACCGCCGCCACGTGCAGCTGCCGCTTGAGTACAAGGAACTGGAAGCGCAGGGCAAGGTCATGGCCGCCGAAGCCATCCAGCTGGGCCGCCGCCTGAAGATCGTCATGGTGGAATCTGATAACGCCTCGCTAGCCGGGTACCTCCGCAGCAAGGGCATGGGCGCCGCCCTGGTCATCCAGAAGTCATCCACCGGCCACGTCAACTTCATCTCCAACCAGTCCGCCAACGTCAGGCTTCACAAGCTGGCCCGCGTCGTGAAGTCGGCCGAAGCCCGAAAGTCCGGAATCGACATCGCGCACCTCGGCCACCCGGCCCTGGAAAGAGCCGGACGCACCGAGCCCATCCCGCACTGGTACTACGACACCCGCGCCAACACCCTGCAGAACGGCGGGCTGAACCCGCAGGGCATCCCCGCCACTCAACTCAAAACCGAGGAGATAATCACGCTGGTCATAGAGGGATTGCGGATTGACCCACCTGCCGCACAGAGGCCGCCTCAAGCTCGGCCAATGCCGCCGCAAGCCCGCCAGCCGCAACCACGGCCTAGCGAACAGAAGCCCGCGCAGGGGAAACCCAGCCGGCTCAGCAAGGGCCACGGCGTCGTCTACCTGGACTAATATAGTTTCCGCTGATTGCCTCCAACAATGGGGGCAAGACTGCGGCCGCTAGCAATACCGCCCGCACGGCAGGCATCCGCCTGCCGAGTTCCTTCCAAACGTACCCGGGCGCAAGCCTAGGCATTCGAAAGGTTCCGATGACCATTAAAACTTTTCATCCCGCTCTAGTCGTCCCCGCTCTCCCGACCATGGACAAGTATGTCGCCGCCCTGCGGCACATCATGGACGGCAATCGGGCGGGGGTTGATTACCGCGTCATGTTCTGCAACAGGAACATGCCGACCAGGGACGACCTTCAGCGCTGGGACGCCGGGGTTCCCGGGTCCTGCGTGCTCGTGGATACGGGAGCGCAGAAGTACCACGGGCGCTACCCGTCTGCCACCGAGGCAGAACGTGACGCCAGCCAGACGCACGGCACTCGCATTTGGGACCGCCTGGTCCCGCTGATGAACCTGCAGAACGGCAGCGGGTTCCTTAAGTGCCTGCCCAACGCGATCGCCGGCCTGGTGCGGGAGATTCCCCACACCTACCCTGACCGAGAAATCGGGCAGACCATGACGTGGGTCTACGGGATGAAGGCACTCCGTGCCATCTTCCGTCCCCAGAACCAACGCAAGTGGGCCAGCCTTCACGCTGACCCGGCCAACGCGCGGCTGGCCACGATGTACGATGGGTTCCGTCAGCCGGCCAACCTGGCCGCCCGATTGGACCCGGCCATCCAGGTCGCACTGGCGCACGAGGTCAGCGCGGTCAACGAGAAGTACCCGTACATGGCGGTGAAGCTCGAGGATGTCTACGACCTCCTCGACGGGTTCACCCTGGGCGGCTACTTCCGGCGCATGTACCTGGCAGGTGATGCGGAGGGCGAGATCTTACGGGTCATGAGCTGGTGGCTGGACCGCAGCAAGGCAGCTGAAGCCATGCTCAACGAGGCCCGTGGCATGGACCTCGAAGTCAAGCGGTTCCCGATCAAGGGCAGCAATGCCGAGATCGGGATCTTCTCGGCCTCGGACTACTTCGAGGCCAAACATTTCGGGTATGCCTACCTCGGCAACCGGAAAAGCACGTTGGCGGTGGGAATCGTGCGCATGCCCACCGGCGGCGTGGTCATCATGACCAGCCGCAATCACACCATCAACCTGAACAAGGCGTTCTCGGCGCTGGCGCGCCGCGAACCGGGGCAGTGGTACCTTGAAGGCCGCTTTGCTAAGGGCAGGACGGCCATGGCCATGAACCAGTCATGGCAGTTCACCGGCGTCGAGGCGTCCTCTTTTACGGACGCGGAGCTCGTCAGCGCCATCAACACCCTCGGCAAATACTTGGGCCGCGGGTAACCGAGCGGCATTCCGGGGCGGGGGCGGCAGAACCGTTCCCTTCCCCAAACGGAGGCCAATGGACTTCAAAGAAGTTAAAGAATTCGCTCGCCGCAACCTGGACGAAGTGTCCTGGAAGCGGTTCAACCAGAGCCTGGTTGCGGACCACGCTCCTTCCTGGCACCAGTTCGGGCTCAAACAGCACATGGTGCATGTCGCCCAGGCCGCCAAACTGCTCGGGCAACTGTCGGGCATCGACATCGTGCAGCTGGCGCTGCTGCACGACATCGGGAAAATTCAGATGTTTCCGCGGGCGATCAAGCTCGTGGATGCCGGGTCAGATCCCGCTCCGGCCTACATTGGCCATGAGCGAATCTCGGCCAGCATCGCGGCATCTAATTTCCATCTACGAGATGCGGACTGCGTGGTCATCGCGTGCCACGCCATGTCCTACGATAGTACGCGTCCCGAGACGCTATCCAGCAAGCTGGTCACGTACAACGGCAGCGTCGAGAAATGGATGCTGCTCTGTGCCGCGGACTGTTATGGCAAGGGAGAGGTTGACGGGCGCGTTGATCAGCGACCTGTCATCGTGCAAAGGTTCCGGGACGTCAGCGAGATCCTGGGCCTGTCCCCGGACAACGCATCCTTGGCCCTGGCCATAGAGGCGGTCGAGAGATGGGTTGTGGGCGACATCGAGAAGGAGGAAATCTAAGTTTTCCTGCGCATGCAGGTTTCGAGAGGCAGTCGCATCACGCGGCCGCCTCTCTTTTCTTTGCCATAGTTGCCCACTTCTTTTGCACAAGTTATTAACACGCGCTTTCCGGACGAGCGAAATCATTGGGGAATAAAAATACTTTGACGCGGGGATTAACATCTTTTATGCTTATGGAGGTTAAGCCTAGGTCTGCAGGCATGATTTGGAAGAAAACGCGTTAGCCAAAAAGGTTGGACGCAACTTGTTAGCGATTTTTCTTCCCCCCAACGCCACGACTCCGCTCCAAATGAGCGGAGTTTGGTTTTTTAGCGCATAAAGTGGTATAATCTAGAGGAAATTATGCCTGACCAACCACGACTTAACTGGGGCCTGCATGGCCACTCCACCCAGCTGGGCTTGCTCCAGAAGGCCTTCATCGCTGACAGCCTGGCGCACGCCTATGTCCTTGCCGGCCCGTCACAGGTGGGGAAGCGCACTGCCGCCCGCCGCCTGGCCCAGTTTTTGCTGTGCGAATCCGGCGATGCCTGCGCGACCTGCGGCCACTGTACCTCTCTTCTGGCCGGCAGCAACGCCGATTACATGGAGGTCCTGCCTGACGCCGGCGTCATCAAGATTGAACCCATCCGCGACCTCAGCTATAAGCTGGCCTTGCTCCCGTACGACGGCAAGCGGAAGATCGCCGTCATCGATGACGCGCATCTCATGACGCAGGAGGCGTCCAATGCCCTCCTGAAAGTTCTGGAGGAGCCAAAAAGCGGCACCCACCTCATTCTCATCACGGATAATCCCCACCGCCTCCTGCCCACCATCTCGTCCCGCGCGCAGAAGATCAGCTTCGGGCCGGTGGACGCGGCGTCGTTCAGCGAGTGGCTGACGGCAAGCAACCTGCCCGCACCGGACCCGGCCTTTACCGGCCGTCCCGGCCACGTCCTGGCCACGGCCGCCGACCCCGACTCGGCGCAAGTCATGTCCGAAAGTTCCGAATCCCTGGGCCACTTCGTTTCCGGGTCGCTGGGCCGCAAGCTGTTGCTGGCCCAGGAACTGGCGGAAAGAGAGACGCCGGAGCTTAAGGCGCTGCTCGAGCACTGGCTCCACCACCTGCGGCACCGCTTGCTGGAATCGCCGGATCAGAACCTGGCCGGAAAGATCCAGGGCGTCATCCGGGCCCAGCGCATGCTGGACCAGAACGCCAACTCCAAGCTCCTGCTGACAGAGATGATGCTTCAAACATAAACCAAAAATAAACAACTGACATGAAAAAAATCGCTTTACTCGCACTGGGTCTCATGCTCACCGCGGCCAGCTGCAACATAATAGGTGGTACGGGCTCCAAGGGAATCCTCAAGTCCACGGACGGCGGCCAGACTTTCGTCCCGAGCAATGCCCTGGCCAAGAAGGGCGAGATCAGCGGTTTGACCGCCAATGCCTTCACCATGGACCAGTCGGACACTGACGTCATGTACATCGGCAGCGGCTCCGGCGTCCACAAGACCACCGACGGGGCCAAGACCTGGACCCATATCCTGCAGGGCATGCGGGTCGGGGACGTCGAAGTCGACCCCAGCCAATCAGATGTGGTCTACGCCGCGGGAATAACCGGTGAGAACGGCCGCATCATCAAGTCCGCGGACGGCGGCAGCAGCTGGAAGGACATCTACACAGAGCCGACCAAGAGCAACTCCGCCTTGAGCATCGCCGTCTCGCGGGCCAACTCCCGCGTCATACTGGCCGGCCTGACCAGCGGCGAGATACTGCGCTCGGTGGACGAGGGGGTGACATGGGCGCTGGTCCGTGACCTGGCCAACCCGATAGTGGATATCGAATACACCGGCAACTCCGAGGCCTACGCCCTGGCCCAGAACAACGGCCTGTACATCAGCCGTGACCAAGGCTCGAACTGGACGCCCGTAATCGTGACCACTCAGGTCGCGGGCGGGCCGGGCGCCGCGATGCAGCAGCGCATGACCTCCCGTACGTTCTATGACGTGACGTTCGACAAGCGGATCGCGGGCGTCATCTTCATGGCCACGGAACAGGGCCTGCTCCGCAGCATCGACTCCGGCACCAACTGGTCCGTCATGTCCCTGCCGGTGACCAACGAGACGCTGAAGGTCAGCGCCGTGGCCATCAACCCGACCAACTCAAATAACCTGGTCATCTCGGTCGGGTCGACGTTCTTCAGGACCACTAACGGCGGCGTGACATGGGAGACGCGCAAGCTGCCCACCGAGCAGAAGGTCCGCCACATCCTGGTTGACCCGGACGAGCCTAACAACATTTACCTGGGCATGGGCGACCGCTAACGACTTAAGCAAATTTCAGACACCAGACATATGAACCTACAGATTCTAGACAACAAGCAGCCTGAGTTCGCCACCGCGGTCGAGCACCTCAAGGGCGAGCTTTCCTCGCTGCGCACCGGCCGCGCCTCAGCCGCGCTGGTCGAGGGGCTGCAAGTCGAGTACTACGGCTCCATGGCACCCTTGAACACCATCGCGCAGATCGGCGTGCCCGAACCCCGCCAGATCACCATCCAGCCGTATGACAAGGGCGCGTTGAAGGACATCGAGAAGGCCATCCAGCAGTCCACCCTGGGCATCAACCCGGCCAATGACGGTACCCTGATCCGCCTGACCCTGCCGCAGATGACCGAGGAGCGCCGCAAGGAGATCGCCAAGGTCGTCTCTCAGATGGCCGAGAAGGCCCGCGTGTCGGTCCGCAACATCCGCGAGGACATCTGGAAGGAGATCCAGCGCATGGAGAAGGACGGCGACATTTCCGAGGATGACAAGATCGCCGCCAAGGAAGAGCTTCAGGACCTCATCGACAAGGTCAACGCCGAGATCAAGGCGCTGGCCGAGAAAAAAGAGCAAGAGGTAATGACCATCTGATGATACTTACCACCATCATACTTTTCATCGTAATCCTGGGCGTGCTCGTGTTCGTCCATGAGCTCGGCCACTTCGTCATGGCCAAGCGGGCCGGCATGAAGGTCGAGGAGTTCGGGTTCGGCTTCCCGCCCCGGCTGTTCGGCGTCAAGCGCGGGGATACCATCTATTCCATCAACTGGATACCCATCGGCGGCTTCGTCAAGATAGTGGGCGAGGACGGCGGCGACAGCGACCGCGATGACAGCTTCAACCAGAAGGGTTTCTGGCCGCGCTTCCTGGTTTTGATAGCCGGCGTGACCATGAACGTCGTTTTTGCCTGGTTGGTGGTTTCCTTGGCCATGGGCATCGGCCTGCCGACGGTCATAGGGGAAGGCGATGACCTGCCGTCACAGGCGCGAGTATCCGAGCCGAAGGTCACTTTGACCGAGCTTGCCCCGGACAGCCCGGCCGCCCTGGCCGGCATGAAGGTCGGCGACAACTTCAAGACCGTCAACGGCGAGGACATCGGCAGCACCGAGGAGCTCCAGTCGATCACGCGCGCGAACGTCGGCAAGGAAATCTCGTACGTCATAACCCGCGGCAACGACACGCTTGACCTGAACCTGACCCCCCGCGTCAGCCCGCCGGAAGGCCAGGGCCCCCTGGGCGTTTCCCTGGCCACCGTGGCCCGCGTCTCCTACCCCTGGTACCTGGCGCCCTTTTACGGCATCAGCGCCACCTGGAACCTGCTCTACGGCACCGTGGCCGCGTTCGTGACCATCATCGGTGACTGGGTGTCAGGCGAGTCAGTCGGGGAGCAGCTTTCGGGACCCGTCGGCATCGCCGTCCTGACCCGCGACGTCGCCCAGCTCGGCTTCATTTACCTTTTGCAGTTCACGGCAGTCCTGTCCATCAACCTGGCCGTCATCAACGCCATCCCGTTCCCGGCCCTGGACGGCGGCCGCATCCTGTTCCTGATAATTGAGAAGCTGCGCGGCAGGAAGCTGCCGCAGACCGCGGAAGCCGTCGCCAACACGGTCGGCTTCGGCCTGCTCCTGCTGCTCATGGTCTTCGTGACGGTGAAGGATTTCGGGCGCTTCAACATAATCGAGAAGATTGGGAACCTATTCTAGCCATGAGCAAGTCATTCAGCAAAAAAGGCCTGACCAAGAAATCGGAGAACATCTCCGAGTGGTACCAGGACGTCGTGACCAAGGCCAACCTGGCCGACTATTCCGACGTCAAGGGCAGCATCATCATCAAGCCCAACGCCTACGCCATCTGGGAGAAGGTCCAGTCCGTCCTGGACGGCTGGTTCAAGGAATCCGGCGTGCGCAACGCGTACTTCCCGCTGTTCATTCCGTACTCCCTCATCAACAAGGAAAAGGAGCACATGAAGGGCTTCTCGCCGGAACTGGCCGTGGTGGAGAACGCGGGCGGGGAGAAGCTGGCCGAGCCGCTGGTCGTCCGGCCGACGTCCGAAACCATCATGTACAAGACCTTCGCCGACTGGATCCAGTCCTACCGCGACCTGCCTTTGAAGATCAACCAGTGGTGCAACGTCGTCCGCTGGGAGAAGCGCACCTATCCGTTCCTGCGCACGTCAGAGTTCCTGTGGCAGGAAGGGCACACCGTCCATGTCAAGTTTGAGGAGGCCGAGGCCCAGGCCCTGCAGGCCCTGTCCTGGTACAAGGCGTTCTACGAGGACTACTTCGCCATCTCCGTTTATGCCGGCCTGAAGAGCAAGGGCGAGACTTTTGCCGGCGCTGACCACACATACTCGATCGAGCTGGTCATGCCGGACGGCAAGGCCCTGCAGGCCGCCACGTCGCATCACCTGGGCGACAACTTCGCCAAGGCCTTCAACATCCAGTACCTCGACGACAACAGCCAGTCGGTCCACCCGTTCCAGACGTCGTGGGGCCTGTCCACCCGCAGCATCGGCGGCTTGATCCTGACCCACGGCGACGATTCTGGCCTGGTCCTGCCGCCCCTGGTGGCGCCGTACCAGGCGGTGGTCGTGCCGGTCAACAACAAGGACGAGGCCATCCAGGCCGAGTGCCTGAAGGCCGCCCAGAAAGTCACCGAGGACCTCAAGCGCCTGGGCGTGCGCGTCATGCTCGATGACGACTTCAAGGGTTCCCTGGGCTTCCGAATCAACAAGTGGGAGCTGGAAGGCGTGCCGTTGCGCCTGGAAATCGGCGGGCGCGAGCTCGAGGACAAGTCAGTCCAGGCCGTCCGCCGCGACAACTTCGCCAAGTCTAAGGTGGGCATGAAGGAACTGTCGCATGGCGTGCCGGAACTCCTGATGGCCATCCAGAAATCCCTCCATGAGAAATCAAAGGAAGCCAAGCTGGCCCTGACCCACGAGGCCACGACCTTCGAGGAGTTCAAGGCGATCCTGTCAGAGAAGAAGGCTTTCGTCCGCGTGCCGTGGTGCGAGGAAAAATCCTGCGAGGACGCCATCAAGGAAGCCACCAAGGCCACGCCGCGCGTCCTGGAGATGGATTTGATCTCGGAGAAGGTGGCCGGCAAGTGCTTCCACTGCGATAACCCGGCGGCCAGAAAGTGGCTGTTCGCCCAAAGCTACTAAGTTTCTTTACACGGGCTAAAAAGTCCAGTAACATAAAAAAACGCGACAAGCCGAAAACGGCGCAAAACCCCAAAAAAACCAATATCCCGGCCTGCTGAAATTCACACGAAAGACATAACATGGCGCTGCTAGACTTCGTATACAACAAATTCTCCCAGGATATCGGCATTGATTTGGGCACGGCAAACACCCTGGTCTACGTAAAAGGCAAGGGCATCGTCATCAACGAGCCGTCCGTGGTCGCCGTCAACCAGAAGACCAAGCAAATCCTGGCTATCGGCGAGGAAGCCAAGCGCATGGTCGGGCGCACCCCGGCGCACATCGTGGCCCACAAGCCGCTGGTGGACGGCGTCATTTCCGATTTCGAGATCACCGAGCAGATGCTCCGCTACTTCATAGAGAAGGCCAACCCTGCCAGATTAGGTTTTTTGTCTCGCCCGCGCGTCGTCATCGGCATCCCGTCCGGCGTGACTGAAGTGGAGAAGCGCGCGGTGCAGGACGCCACGCTTAACGCCGGCGCCCGCGAGGCTTTCCTGATCGAGGAGCCCATGGCCGCGGCCATCGGCGCCCGCCTGCCCATCCAGGAGGCGGCCGGGTCGTTCATAGTAGACATCGGAGGCGGAACGTCTGAGATTGCCGTCATCTCACTGGGCGGCATAGTCATCTCCAAGTCCATCCGGGTGGCCGGCGACGAGATGAACGAGAACATCGTGCAGTTCGCGCGCGACGAGTTCAACCTTTTGCTGGGCGAGCGCACGGCCGAGGAGGTCAAGATCAAGATCGGTTCGGCCTATCCGACAAAGGAAAAATTGCGGACCCAGATCCGCGGCCGAGACCTCATCTCCGGGCTGCCCAAGGAAGTGACCATCACGGAAGACCAGGTCCGCGCCGCCCTGCAGCGTTCGGTCCGCATAATAGTCAACAACATTAAGACCGCGGTGGAGGAGACCCCGCCGGAACTTATTTCCGACATCATGGAAAAGGGCATCACCCTGGCCGGCGGCGGCGCGCTTCTGCGCGGCCTGGACATCCTCATCGCCGAGGAGACCCAGATGCCGGTGACCATCGCCGACGACCCGCTGACTGCCGTGGTCCGCGGCACCGGCATAGTCCTGGAGGACCTGGAAAGCCTGAAGGAAGTCCTGGTCCTGACGGAGTATGAGCGCTCACCAAGGTAAGCGCGTTGCATTTGATTCCATTACAACAGACACGTTCATAAGCGTGCGACCGTGGCCCCGAAGGCAGACCGACGATTTCTGCCGCTTAACTCACTTCTAATGCGTTTGATATATACCCAAAACTTCCGTCGGGCATTCGTGGCGTTCCTCCTCGTCGCCGCCTTTGTCATGGCCGACCGCCTGGGGTACCTGTCCGTCATCAAATCAGGATTCCATAAGGGTTTCGGCGGCATATCCCGGTCCACCAGCAATGGTCTTGGCAACGTCAAGGATTTTTTTGCCGTCCTCGGCACCCTGGCCGGCCTGTCCCGTGAGAACGCCGAGCTCAACCAGCGGATTGACGAGCTGTCATTCGAGACCGCCCGCCTCCAGTCGGCCAAGACCGAAAACCTGGCGCTGAGGCGCGCGCTGAACTTCAAGGACAGCACCGATTTCCAGACCATCCCGGCGGAGGTCCAGGCCCAGGACCCGACCGGATTTTCCCAGACGGTTTTCCTGGGCAAGGGGGAGGCGGACGGGGTCACCCTGGGCCAGGCCGTGGCCGTCAGCCCAGGGTTGTTGGTCGGGCGCATCACCAAGACCTACAAGAACACTTCGGAGATGACCTTGGTCACCGATCCGACCACGACCATCAACGCCGAAGTGTCCGATTCCGGCGCGCGCGGCCTGGTCCGCGGCGAGCACGGCATCTCATTGACGCTGGACCTGGTCACTCAAAGCGAGGTCATTAAGCCCGGCGACAAGATCATAACGTCCGGCCTGTCCGGCGATTTCCCGCGAGGGCTGCTCTTGGGCGAGATCATCGCCATCAAGAGCTCATCATCTGAACTCTTCCAGCAGGCGTTCGTGGCGCCGGCCGCCGACCTCAGGAACATTAGGTTCGTCTTCATCGTCAAGTGAGGTGGCTGATAGCCGGCGTGTCCATCGCCCTGCTCTTCTCGCTGCAGCTGGCCTTGGCCGACCTGCAGGTGTTCGGCAGCGCGCCGAACCTGGCGTTGGTTTACCTTTGCCTGGGCCTGGCATACTGGCGGCTCGGCGATTCGTTATACTTGGCCGCCGGTGCCGGCGCCCTCCTGGACGTATTCTCCGCCCTGCCCGACGGCATCATGCTGGCCGGCATGGTCATCGCGGTCGCCCTGTCCGAATACCTCTGCCGGGCGCTGTTTTCCACCCGTCTGGGCGATCTTCTGCCACTAGTGCAGACTATCCTGGCCTCCATCCTTTTTTTCGCTGCTATAATGCTGGTTAATCAGGCGCAGGCCCTTGCCTCATCCGGACGGGTGCTGGATTGGGGCTACCTCCTGAGCTACAAGCTCGGCGCAGACGTCATTTTGAACGTCCTGGCCGTTTACCCGGTCCATCTCTACTTTAGGCTGCAGCAAATGGTCCAGGTCCGGCTAGGCGTTAAGTTAGTCATAAAGAATGAGCCCATTTGAGATAAAAACCGGATTCAACTCCCGCAAGCTCGACTCGCGCGGCGCGCTGTCCTTTGACGAGATCCTCCTGGACGTCAAGACGGAGGACCCGGATCGGGTGGAAGGGGAGCGCTACATGCCTAATTACCGCCTGCTCGCCGCCATGGTCCTGCTTTCGGTGTGCGCGCTGTTCGCCAGGATATATTTCCTGCAGGCCATGAAGGGCCAGGATTACCGCGCCATCGCCGAGGGCAACAAGCTGCGCAACCAGTACGTCCTGGCTCCGCGCGGCCTGATGCTCGACCGCAACGGCAAGGTCATAACCAGCAACACGCCGAGCTTCGAGGTCGTGGTCCTGCCGAACAAGCTGCCGGAAGACCAGGCTGACCTGACGCGGAAGCTGGCGGAAATATCCTACCTGTCCGGCGTGCCTCAGGAGGATTTGTCTGCCATCGTGGCCAGGCTCGACCGTAAGTCACCCTTCCCGTACACGCTGGTCGAGAACCTGCCCAAGGACCCGGCCCTGGTCATGATCAGCCGCGCTGCCGAGTTTCACGGCTTTGCCGTGCAGGACAATCCCATCCGCGACTACAAGGACCCGCTGGTCTTTGCGCACGTCACCGGCTACACCGGCAAGATCACCGCCGCCGAGCTGGCCGAGCGCCGGGACCAGGACTATTTATTGAACGACTACATAGGCAAATCCGGCCTGGAAATCCAGTATGAGGGCGATCTCAAGGGAATTCCGGGCAGCCTGCAGACGGAAATCGATGCCCAAGGCGACTTCTCCAAGACACTGCCCGACGTCCGGGCCGTGCCCGGCAACAACCTCAGGCTCAACATCGACTATGGATTACAGAAGGCCATGTATGAGGCGGCCATGAAGGTCATGGGACCGCGCAACGTCCGCAAGGCGGCCCTGGTGGCAACTGACCCGCAAACCGGCCAGGTCCTTGGCCTGTTGTCCCTGCCCGGCTATGACGGCAACATGTTCGCGCGCGGCATAAGGTCCGGGGAGTTTGCCGGCCTGATGGAGGACGAGGACGTGCCCATGCTCAACCGCGTGACGTCCGGCACCTATCCGCCTGGGTCCACGGTCAAGCCCATGCTCGGCATCGCGGCCCTGACGGAAGGCATCGTCCGCCCGAACACCCAGATCCTGGACGACGGCGTCATCCGCGTGGGCAGCTACACCTACTATGGCTACAATCGCTCTGGTTTGGGCCTGGTCGACATCTACGGCGCCATCGCCCGGTCGTCGGACATATACTTCTATATGATAGGCGGCGGCCGCGCCAAGTCTGACATCAAGGAAGGCCTGGGCCCGACGCGCCTGGCCGAATGGTACCGCAAGTTCGGGTTCGGCTCGCCACTGGGCATTGACCTGCCCAGCGAGAAACCCGGCCTGGTCCCGGACCCGGAGTGGAAGAAGCGGGTCAAGAGCGAGCCGTGGTACCTGGGCAACACTTACCACTATTCGATCGGCCAGGGCGACTTGCTGACCACCCCGCTGCAGATTAATTCCGTGACCGCGACCATCGCCAACGGCGGCCGGCTGATGAGGCCGTACCTGTTAGGCGAAGTCATTGACCCGGCCGGCAACACGGTCAGGAAAGTCGAGCCGCAAGCCATGAGCCAGGATTTCCTGGACGCCGCCAACATCCGGGTTGTCCAGGATGCCATGCGCCAGACCGTCACGCTGGGCTCTGGCCGCTCCCTGGCCGCCATGCCGCTGGAAATTTCAGGCAAGACCGGCACCTCCCAGTTCGACGCGCGCGACCTCTACCTGACCCATTCCTGGTTCACCTCCTACGCGCCGTCGGCCAACCCGCAAATCGCCCTGACGGTCCTGGTGGAAGCGGCCGGCGAGGGCAGCGAAGTCGCCGTGCCCATCACCAAGGAGATTTATTCATGGTGGGCGGCCAACCGGATGGGCAGTCAGGCGCCGCCTGGCCTCGGCACTTAAATTCGTATAAGATATACAATATGAAGGAAACATTCAGGAAGCTCGCGCACTGGTCGGCTGAGGTCATCGGTTCGCCGACGGCCTTTGTCCTGTCCTGCCTGGGCGTTGTCGTTTGGGCGGTTTACGGTCCTTACTATGGTTACTCGGACACCTGGCAGCTGATAATCAACACCGGGACCACGGTCCTGACGTTTCTCATGCTGTTTTTGGTCCAGAACACCCAGAACCGCGACGCCAAGGCCATCCATTTGAAGCTCGACGAGCTCATCCGGTCGGCAGGCAAGGCCCGCAACCAGCTTTTGGACCTGGAGGACATGTCTGACGCCGAGCTGGACGTCCTGCAGGCCGAGTTCGAGAAGCTGCGCAACAAGACCCTCCGGAGTTGACATCCGGGCGGAATAGGTCTAAGATTTTATCGTAATTTATCCCATTAAGCCAAAGAACCCCCGAGTGGGGACTTTTTATAGACATGAACAAGAAAGTATTGCTTACGGAAGACGGCATCAAGAAATTGCACGAGGAAGTCAAGGTCCTGAAGGAAGAGCGCCGCAAGGAAGTCATCGAGCGCATCCAGGAGGCCATCTCCCACGGCGACCTGTCCGAGAACGCTGATTACGCCCAGGCCAAGGAAGAGCAGGCGTTCATCGAAGGGCGCATCCAGGAAATCGAGGAAATGCTGAAGAACGCGGAAATCATCTCGCATAACACCAACTCGACCATGGTCTCCGTCGGCTCCACGGTCAAGGTCAAGGCCGCGGGCAAGGAGATGTCATACACCATAGTGGGCTCCAACGAGGCCAACCCGGCCGCCGGGAAGATTTCCAACGAGTCCCTGGTCGGCAAGGCCTTGCTGGGCGGGCGCGTAGGCCACAAGATCAGCGTCCAGGCCCCGGCCGGCACCACCGAGTACGAAGTCGTGGGCATCGAATAGCCTCCGCCGACGCGAGCAAAATCCGCCCCGGTTTAACCCCGGGCGGTTTTTTGTTATGATGACCGCATGACACATCTAAAGGTTGCCGTGTTCGGGGGTGGGTGCTTCTGGTGCGTGGAAGCCGTTTTCAAGCGCCTGAAGGGCGTGGAAGGCGTGACGTCCGGGTATGCCGGCGGCGGGCAGGACGATGCCACGTATGAGGAAGTCAGTTCCGGGGAGACTGACCATGCGGAAGTCATCCGGGTGGAATTCGACCCCAGCCAGATGAGGTTTGAGGACCTCCTCAATGTCTTCTTTGCGTCCCATGACCCGACCACAGAGAACCGCCAGGGCAATGACGCCGGTACCCAATACCGCTCAGTGATCTTCTACGCGGACGGGGAGCAGCGCGAGCAGGCGGAAAAATTCATCGCCAAGCTTGAAGGGGACAAGACCTTCAACGCGCCCATCGTGACGGAGGTTAAGGCCCTCGGCAAGTTTTTCTCGGCCGAAGGATACCATCAGAACTTTTACGACAATAACCGCTCATACCCCTATTGCACGATTGTCATTGACCCGAAGATAACCAAGCTGCGGGAGAAGTTCGCCCATCTCCTGAAGCCGGAGGAAGCCTGATGATTTACGATATCCTCGTCGCTCTGGCGGCATTTGCCCTCCTGGCAATTGGCGGCCTGGGTTCAGTCCTGCCAATCCTCCCCGGACCGCCGCTGTCATTCGCCGGCTTGTGGCTTTATGCCTGGTGGACGGATTACGAAAAGCTCACGCCGACAGTCTTGGTCGTCTTCGGCATCCTGACCTTGCTGACTTTCGTGACGGACGCGCTCAGCCCGGCCTTGGGCGCCAAGGGGTACAAGGCCAGTTCCTGGGGCGTCATCGGGTCCTTCATCGGCGCTTTCGCTGGCGTGTTCGTCATGGGGCCGGTCGGGATCATCCTGGGCCCGTTCATCGGCGCTTTCGCCGGCGAGATGCTGCATTCGCGCAACATGCAGCGGTCAACACGAGTCGCCTGGGGGTCGTTCGTCGGATTCGTGGTCGGCTCGCTGTTCAAGCTGGCGGTCATAGTGGGCATGCTGGTCTACATGATCTACTCGTTGTTCTAGTTTCCAATAAAAAAAAGCCGGTGTGCATTCCCGGCGGCGCAAAAAGCGCTAGACTTTGCTAATGAACAGCTTCGGCATCTGGAAGATGGCCATGGCCCTGACCTTCTGCGGCAGATGGGCTTCCAGGATCTGCAACGCCGCCCCGACGATCTCGTCAGGCAGTTCAGTGACCCACCCGCCTCCTGAATGCGGCGAGGGCAGGAGCGCGAAGCTGGCCGTCAGCCTGCCAGAGGCGGAGTCGCAGGCGTAGGTGCGATTGGTCAGCGCCCAGACATGGTCGGCCGAGACAGCCAGCTGCTGGCCGTTGAAGTAGACGTCGCGGATCGCCAGCATCCTGGTCGGCAGCCATGCGGTCCCATTCTTGCCCATGACGTCCGGCTCAGGCAGCCTCACCGCCCAGGAGTGGACGCATTGCAGGACATGGGTGATGCTCTGTTCGACTTTCTCGCGGACCGAGTAGTCGCGCAGGCACTCCGCCCTTTCCTGGATCGAACCGTCATTCGGCTTGGCCATCGCCACGCCGGTCGGCTCATCTGATTGGACCCTCTCAGCTTCGGTGGTGTTGCTCATCGTTCCTCCTTCCCTAAAAGGATATTTTAAGAAAAATGCTTTGTCAAAACCGCAAAAATTATGGTATAATGTGGTCAACGCACTAAAGAAAGAAACTCAGGAAACATAATGTCAGACAAAATCGAGGAGCTCCGTCAGGCCAAGATCAGCAAGCTCGAACAGCTTAAGGCCCAGGGGATTGACCCGTATCCGGTCGATTCAAGGCGCACTCACGTCATCGGCGTCGCTGTCAGCGAATTTGATAAGATGTCGGCGGACAAGACCGAGGTCTTCTTGGTCGGCCGCGCCAAGTCGGTCCGGACCCACGGCAAGCTGGCCTTCATAGACCTGGAGGACGAGTCCGGCCGCATCCAGCTCCTGCTCAAGGACGACAACATGGGCGATCAGTTCAAGCTGATTGAACTTTTGGACCTCGGCGACTTCCTGCAGGCTGACGGCACGCTGGCCCTGTCCAAGACCGGGCAGAAGAGCCTGGAGGTCAAGCACCTGCGCGTGCTGGCCAAGTCGCTCCTGCCCATCCCCACCGATCACTTCGGCATCGAGCACCTGGAAACCCGCTTGCGCAAGCGCTATCTGGACCTGATGCTCAACCCGGAAACTCGCGACCTTTTCCTCAAGAAGAACATTTTCTGGACGACCATCCGCCGCTTCCTGGAGGAGCAGGGCTTCATGGAAGTCCAGCTTAACGTGCTCGAGTCCATCCCGGGCGGCGCCGAGGCCGAGCCGTTCATCACGCACCACAACGCCCTGGACAAGGACTACTACCTCCGCATCTCCCTGGAACTGCCGCTCAAGAAGCTGATCGTCGGCGGGTACGAGAAGGTCTTTGAGATCGGCCGCATCTTCCGCAATGAGGGCGTGTCCACCGAGCATCTTCAGGATTACACACAGATGGAATTCTATTGGGCCTACTCCGAGTACAATGCCCTCATGGACATGACAGAAGAGATGTACAAGCAGGTCATCGGTAACGTCACCGGCGGCCTCAAGACGGTCTACGACGGCAAGGAAATCGACTGGTCGGGAAAGTGGCCCAAGGTCCGCTACTTCGACATCTTCAGGGAGAAGACCGGCCTGGACCTGAACACCGCCACCGATCAGGAGCTGCGCAAGTACGCCGACGAGTGCCGCATAAAGTTCGAGGACGGCCAGGGCCGCGGCCGCCTGATCGACTTGATATACAAGAAGAAGGTCCGCCCCGGGCTCATCAACCCCTGCTTCCTGATAAACCCGCCGGTGGAGATCGAGCCGCTGGCCAAGAAGGACCCGGCCAACCCCAAGGAAGTCCAGCGCATGCAGATTCTGGCCGGCGGGACAGAATTGGGGAAGGGGTTCTCCGAGCTGAACGACCCCCTGGACCAGCGCGCTCGCTTTGAGGACCAGATGAAATTGCGCGAGGCCGGCGACGCCGAGGCCCAGATGATCGACCACGACTACCTGGAAGCGATGGAATACGGCATGCCGCCCATGGCCGGCTTCGGCCTGTCAGAACGGCTGTTCGCGGTCATCATGGATCGGTCCATCCGCGAGACGACGTTTTTCCCATTGATGAAAGAGGAATAATGCTGGACATCAGATTCATCCGCGACAACCGCGAGCTGATTGAGAAGAACAACAAGGACCGCGGCACGCAGGCCGACGTGGCCCGCGTCTTGGAGCTGGACGCCGACCGTCGCAAGCACATCACCGAGATTGAGGAGCTGCGCAAGCAGCGCAAACTCGGTTCCAAGGGCAAGCCGTCACCCGAAGACATCCAGAAGATGCGCGACCTGGGCGACCAGATCGCCAGGCTGGAAACCGCGCTGGCGGCGATAGACGCCGACTACACCGACCAGCTGATGAAAATCCCGAACCTGACCCACCCGGAAACGCCCATCGGCGGGGAGGACGACTTCAAGACCGTGTTCACCAACTGGGAACCGAAGCAATTTTCCTTCAAGCCAAAGGACCACGAGGAGCTCATGACTGCCATGGGCCTGGTCGATTTCGAGCGCGGCGCCAAGGTCGCCGCGTCCAAGTTCTACTTTTCCAAGGGCGACTTGGTCCGCCTGAACCTCGCCCTCATAAATTACGGCATAGACATCACCACCCGCCACGGCTACGAGCTTGTGGAGACGCCGGACGTCGCCCAGAACAAGATCCTGCAGGGGATAGGCTTCAACCCGCGCGGCGAGGAGACGCAAGTTTACTCGATAGAGGACACGGACCTCAGCCTGGTCGGCACCGCTGAAATCACCATGGGCGGGTACCATTCAGCCGAGTCCCTGGACCTGTCCAAGGGCCCGCTGCGCTACGTCGCCCTGTCCCACTGCTACCGCACGGAAGCCGGCGCCGGCGGCCGGACCAGCAAGGGCCTGTACCGCGTCCACCAGTTCACCAAGCTCGAGATGTTCGTCTACTGCCTGCCGGAAGACAGCGAAAGGATTCACCTGGAGATTCTGGAGATAGAGAAGGAAATCGCCAACGGCCTGGAGCTGCCGTACCGCGTCATAGGCATCGCGTCCGGCGACCTGGGCGGGCCGGCCTACCGCAAGTACGACATCGAGGCCTGGATGACCATGAAAAGCGATGGCAAGGCCCAGGGCGGCTATGGCGAGATCACCAGCACCAGCAACTGCACCGACTACCAGGCCCGCCGCCTGAACATCAGGTACCGCAAGCCTGACGGCGGCCACGATTTCGTTCATACCCTAAACGGCACGGCCGTGGTCCTGAGCCGTTTTCCCATAGCGATTTTCGAGAACCACCAGAACGAGGACGGCAGCGTCAGCGTCCCCAAGGCCCTCCAGCCTTACTTCGGCAAGGACAAGATACAAAAATAACCCAGGTCGCCAAATGAAAATTCTCTCGCCCCACCGCCGCAGGATGGAAGCCAAGAGGCGCTTCGGCACCAAGGAGTTCCAAAACAAGATCAGGAAAGCCCAGGGCTACAAGCGGACGTTCGACCCGCGGACCGGCAGCAAGCTGGACCACGCCCTGCACTTCCTGCGCCTCGACTCAAGGCTGGTCCAAGCCGGGCTGTTCGCCTTGGCGGCGGCTTTCATATACTTCTTCGGCATTTCCGATTATTTCCGCATCGCGGAAATTTCCGTGGCCGGAGCGCAGCAAGTCAGCTCCGGCCAGGTCCGAGAGACAGTCCGCGACGGCATCTCCGGCCGGTGGCTGTTCGTGCCTAAGGACCACTTGGCGCTGGTCAGCAAATCGCGGGTGGAAAGCCTGCTGGTGGAATCCCTGCCGCTGGTCAAGGAAGTCAAGTCATACAAGCGCGTGTGGCCCAACAAGATCGAGGTCGAGATAGAGGAGAGACGCCCCGGGTTTGCCCTGAACGTCGACGGCCGGAACTACCTGGTCGATGACGAGGGCCTGGTCGTGCGCGAGCTGCCGGATGCCGCAGGCCTCCTGCAGGTCTTTAACCAGGTCTCGGAGCCGGTCGTGGCCGGCGAGAGGCTGAACAACGCCAAGCTGGTCGGGTTCATCCTCAGCGCGTCACGTGCCTGGCCCGGCAAGATCAACACCGGCATCAAGGAAGCCAAGGTCCCCGGCAAGGCGGCCACCCAGATCCAATTCGTCTCCCAGGAAGGTTGGGGGGTGTTCCTGGACATCTCGCGCCCGGCCGAGACCCAGCTGTCTAACCTGTCTCTCATCCTCAACCGCCAGATTCCCGCAGCCAGCCGCCTGAAGCTGGCATACATCGACCTGCGCTTTGAGAAATCCGCCTACTACTGCTATAAGGATGCCCCCTGCGAATCCCGCCCGCAGCCAGACCCGAACGCCCCAACGAATCCGGACGGCACTCCCGTCCCGCCTGGCGCCACCCCAGCCTCCTCCCAGCCGACCGCCGCAACCCCCAAGCAATAAAAAAAACTGCCCCGATGGGCGGTTTTAATATGACTTGGTTTCCTGCAGGACCTGCTTGACCTTGTCCAGGATTTCTTCGGTGGTCATGTAGGCCTTGATGATGTAAGCGGAGACGCCGAGATTTTTCGTTTTAATTATTTCTTCCTTGCTCCAGAGGTTGGTCAGGATGATTACCAGCGTCTTGGCGATTTGCGGGTCCTTGTGCTTCCTGATTTTTTCGAGGACGCCGAAACCGTCCAGCTCCGGCATGTTCAGGTCCAGCAGAACCAAAACGGGCTTCTCGGAAGTTATTTGTTCCACTGCCTCCAGGCCATTCTCGGCCTGCAGGACGTCAAAACCGCCGGATTGCAGCTTTTCAACTACAATCTCGCGCATGGCCAGTTCGTCTTCCGCGACCAGGATTTTCTTTTGTTTCTTGCCTGAAGGCATTTTTGAGCTTAAGTAAGCCCGATGGATTCACTTCTTGCTATATTATACAGCGTTTTTGTGGTTTATGCCAATATCCCCTATAATTATATGGATATTGTTTCAGGCAGAAACAAAAACATAATCAATATTCAAAGACCTTACGGACATGAACTGGTTTTTACTGGCCCTGATTAACCCGGTCTTTCACGCAGTTTCAAACCACCTCGACAAGTACCTGATAACCCGCTGGACCAGTGAAGTGAAGGTCGGCGTTTTGATTTTGTTCTCCTGCTTGTTTTCAGTCCTGCTTCTTCCGGTGATGGTCTTGATTGACAGCTCGTTGTTCTCGGCCGTGTCCTTGCTGCAAGGCGCAGCGCTTGTGGCGAACGGGTCAATTTTAGCCGCTGCAATCTTGCTTTACCTGAAGGCCTTGGACCAGGAAGAGGCCTCTTTTGTCGTGCCGTTCTTTGAGCTCATACCGTTATTGGGCCTGTTGCTGGGCTATGTCTTCCTGGGGGAAATTTTAACGGCCAACCAGATGTGGGCAGGGCTTCTCATCATCATAGGGAGCTCCATGCTTTCGTTCGAGTTCAATGACGGTAAGGCCAGGGTGAAATCAAAGGTTGTCGCGCTCATGGTCACGTCATCCTTGCTGTACGCCATAAACGGGGTGGCTTTCAAGTACTTCACTCCTGCCGACGAGTTCGTATCCGCCGTTTTTTGGAACTCATTGGGCATGGTGTTGTTCGGCTTGGTCATACTCGCCATAAACTCTGATTACAGGGGGCAGTTCGTGGGCTTGATCAAGAGGCATCACTACAAGGTCCTCGGCCTGAACTTGCTTAACGAGGCCATTGTCATGGCCGGGGAGATAGCGTTCATGTTGGCGATACTATCGGCCCCGGTCGCCCTCGTACAGTCCATTGGCGGACTGCAGTCCTTGGCCGTATTTGTCTTGGGGGTGCTGATAACGATTTTCTTCCCGAAGTTCGGCAAGGAATCATTGATCTTCCACCATTTATTCCAGAAGGTCGCGGCCGTCGCAGTCATCCTGGTCGGCGTGCTGATGATCGATATTTAACCGTCCATATGTCGATAAAATTAAAGCAGCTAGAACTGTCGGATAAGGATTTTGTGGTGAACGTCACGTCGAGGTTCCAGCCATATTCCGATTATAATTTTCTTTCCATGTGGTCCTGGGACGTCAGGAACGAGCTGCGTATCGGCGATCTTAACGGCAACCTCGTCGTTAAGTTTAACGACTACGTCACCGGCGATCCATTTTACTCGTTCTTGGGTGACAAGAAAGTCGGGCAAACGGCAGGGGAGCTCCTTGAAATGGCAAAGGCTGAAGGCCTGAAGGCCGTGCTCAAGCTTGTCCCGGAGGAGTGCGCCAGCGCCCTGGACCAGTCGAGGTTCTTGGTCGAGGAGTCGAGGGACAATTTTGATTACATCTACCCCCTCGAGGAAATTAGGACATATTCCAGCAACGCCAGGTACCGGCAGGCGACGGCTTCGTTCGTCCGGAAGCACGGCCAGGATGTTCGCGAGCTGTACCTGCATGACCAGTCCACCCAGGACATGATATTCAAGCTCATCGACTTGTGGGTGGACAACAAGCTCAAGAAGGCCGAACAGAACAACAGGCCTGTTGCCCAGGACGAGTTTTCCAACGAGTACGAGGCGGTCAGGCGCCTGTTCAGGGCTACGGTCGAGCATCTCGCCGACGTGAAGTCCTTCGGCGTTTTTGTAGGCGGCCAGATGGCCGGTTTCCTTATCGACGAGAAGGCCGCGCCAGATTACTGCATTTCTCACTTCGGCAAGGTCAACGTCGCCTACGCCGGCGCTATGCAGCTGCTGATGCAGAATAGCGCGGAGGCATTCAAGAGGGATGGGGTCAAATTCTATAATGACGAGCAGGATTTGGGCTTGGATAACTTAAGGGCTTCAAAGTCAGCGTATGGCCCTTCAAAATTCCTTAAGAAACATACTGTTTCCTTGCGTGCCCGATAAATTGACGTATAATTCAAATACAACCATGAAAGAGCATTTTGTTAAGGTATCCCAATATTTGGCCATAGTAATCTTCCTGGCTCTTTCGGGTTGGCTGCTTTGGCTGGTCATGGGCGAATACGGCCCCGATTCTGACCCGGCCCAGGTTTGGTCCTCCACGTACCAGGTCCTTGCCTGGTTTGGCGCTGTTTGCGGAATTTATATCTCCAAGTCTTGGGGCGGCACCAAGAGCGTGTTGGGACGCAGCTGCCTGGCGTTCGCGATTGGTTTGCTGGCCCAGTCGTTCGGCCAGAGTGTTTTCAGCTACTACTATTACAGCGGAATTGAAGCCCCATATCCATCATTGGCGGACTTGGGCTACTTCGGCAGCATCCCATTTTACATTTACGGGATCCTGTCGCTTTCAAAGGCCTCCGGCGCCAAGCTGTCAGCCAAGTCCTTCTTCAGCAAGGTACTGGCGGTCATCATTCCCTTGGGTTTACTGCTCGTGTCGTATTACGTCTTTTTACGCGGGCATGATTATGATTGGAGCAGCCCGCTGACGGTCTTCCTGGATATGTCCTACCCGTTGGGGCAGTCCATATACTTGGCCTTTGCCATACTCGCTTACCTCATGACCAAGGATTATTTGGGTGGGATAATGAGGGTTCCCGTCATGTTCTTTATTGGTGCTCTGTTCATGCAGTATCTCGCGGAATATGCCTTCCTCTACCAGGTCAGCCGAGGAATTTACGTCGGAGGCCTGGAAGTCGACTACCTCTACTTAATTGCCTACCTAATGATGTCGGTGAGCCTGATAAACCTCGGGTCCGTGTACCTGAAGATCCAAAAATCCTAAGCCATGGCCGTAAACATCTACACCCAAATATCCACCCGGATAATAAAGGAGCAGGCCCTGATCATCGGGCCGATCGCCTGGGACGAGGCCAGGAAGGTATCGGGCCTTACGATTGCAGACCAGACGGAAAGCGGCGTAACCTTAATCGGAAACCCGCGCGACGTCGTAAACCGCCTGGTCGCCCAGTATGAGCGGCTGTTCGGCAAGGTCTCCTCTGAGACCTGCAAGGACGCGGTGCTCGACCTCCTGGCCGAGCTGCCGAACGACCAAGTGCCCGAAAGCCTCAAGTAACATGGCATCAAAACAAAACGACGAACTCCAGCAGATAAACCAGGAGATCTACAAGCGCAACCTGGAGCTGGCCGTGGTCAACAAGACCCTGTCCTTGCTCCGCAAGCTCTACCAGATTTCCTTGGCCGCCCTGAACCCGGTATCGCTCTCTGAAAGGATGTCAGAGGCCGTCCGGGACGACTTGAACATGGAGATTGTCGGCATGTTCCTGTATGACGAGTCTGCCGACTCGCTTCAGCCGCTCAGGTTCTCCCAGTCGCGGCGCCTGTCGTCGTCGTTGGCCAAGATCAAGCCGGCGTTCATGCCTGCACCAGTTTCCCCGGTTGCTATGCAGCCCACCTTCAAACAGGTCATCGCCAGGCGCTCGTTTGCCGTGTCACGGAGCCTGGACGAGGTCTGGGACGTGCCGGCGCCCAAGAAGCTCAAGGCCGCTTCAGACGCGGCCAACATCAAGGCCGTGCTGATCTACCCGCTGGTCTCCCAGGATAAGTGCATCGGGGCGCTCATGTTCGGCCTGAACCGCGAGTATCCGGCGTTGAGCGAGCACGAGCAGGAATCCATCCGCAGCCTGACAGACGTGGTCGCCGTGGCCCTGGACAACGCCCTGCTCTACCAGAAACTGGAGGTCTCCAACAAGCAGCTTCTCGATCTGGACCGTGCCCGTGCTGAATTCATTTCCATCGCCTCCCACCAGCTGCGCACGCCGCCCGCGACCATCAAGTGGTACCTGGCCGCGGTCATGGCCGGCGACTACGGCAAGATGCAGCCCAAGATGCACCAGGCCGTGGAGCGCGCGCAAATCACCAATGACGCCCTGATCGGCCTGATCGACGACATGCTCAACGCCTCCCGCATAGAGCGCGGCAAGATGGAATTCATCTTCGAGCCCAGCGACTTCGAGCAGCTGGTCGCCCAGGCCACCATGCAGCTGCAGCCGCAGGCGACCATGCGCATGCTCAAGCTCGTTTACAGGAAGCCGTCCTCCAATCTCCCCAAGATCCTGGCGGACAAGGAGAAGCTCTCTCAAGTCGCCAACAACCTCATAGACAACGCCATCAAGTACTCCAAGGCCGGCACCGTGACGGTCAGCATCAAGCAGGAGAAGGGCGATTTGGTGCTGCGCGTCAAGGACCAGGGTCGTGGCCTGGCCCAGAACGAGCTGACTGGCATTTTTGAGAAGTACGGGCGCGGCAAGGACTCACAGCGCCAGGCATCCGGCCTGGGGCTGGGACTTTACGTGGCCAAGGTCGTCACGGAGCACCACAAGGGCCGCATTTGGGCGGAAAGCGAAGGGTTGGGCAAAGGCAGCACCTTTGTGGTCTCCCTGCCCATAAAGACCGACCTGAAAGCCGAGACCTTCGACCTGGTAGAGGCCCAGAAATCATAGCTGTTACCTTTATATCTCCGGTTCGTATTAATATTTGAGCGGGACTTGAGTCCCATTCACAGAAGCCAAACCACGCATGGACAAGACAGGACAATCGGGCGGCCGTGACCGAGCCGAACGCCGGGCAATTGAGAGATGCCAGGCCGGGGACATGGAGGCGTTCGCCGAACTCTATGACGAGTATGCCCAACGGGTGTACAAGTTCATCTATTACCGGACGTCGCACAGGCAGACGGCGGAAGACCTGTCGTCCGTGACGTTCACCAAGGCGTTTCAGAACCTCCGGAGCTTCCGGGGCTCGCAAGGCCTGTTCTCCGCCTGGCTGTTCCGAATCGCCCGCAATACGGTCATCGACCACATGCGGACGGCCAAGCCGACCGTCGACCTGGATGCGGCAGCCAATGCCGCGGCCCGCGACGACGTCGCCGGCGAGGCCGAGGTCAGGGACCGCCTGGACCAGGTCAAGGGTTACCTGGACCGGCTGACCCCCGACCAGCGGGACATCGTGGTCATGCGGCTTTGGGACGACCTGGCTTACGCGGAAATCGCGGGGCTGACCGGCAAGTCGGAGGGCAACTGCAAGGTCATCTTCAGTCGCGTGATGCAGAAGATGCAAGCCGAGCTCCTGCCCCTCCTCACCTGGGCGATCGTGTTATTAACCTCACTCACAATCCACCATGCAGAATAAAATAGACGACATACTGGCGGACCTCTACGAGTCAGACCCGACCCTCAGGCGGCACGACTCCGCATTGAGGAAGCTGGCCGTGGAGCTTTTGGAATTGAGGCCGGGCGCCCAAATGGATGAGACCTTCCGGCAGGACCTCAGGCGCCGCCTGATGGCCATGGCCGAAGCAAAGAGTGCGCAACCGTCATTAATCAACAGCTTTATGAAAAATTTCCAGTTCGTGGGCGCGGGCGTGGCGGTATTCGCCCTGGTCATCGCGGGGGCCTGGTACCTTAACGGCGTCAAGGACGGCTCACAGGACCTGACCTCAATGCTCGTCACCCCCAAGTTCAGCAAGTCCGCGGACAACGCCTTCGGCAGCCTGGCTGCCTTGGACGCCAACGGCGCTCGCAGCCAGGGCGGGGGCGGCCATGGTAACGTCGCCACGCAGACCCCGATGGCCTACGGCGGCGAGTCCGCTTCCGGCAGCCCGGTCGAGACCGACATGAAGATGATCGCGCCGAACCCGGTCAATTTCAACTATGTCTACAAGGGCGAGGAGCTGGCCCTGGTCCAGGACAAGGTCGACGTGCTCAAGCGCATCAAGAACGAGCAGGCTAGCGGCCTGTCCAGCTTCATCAACGGCATCAGCATGGGCCTCATCGACCTCAACAGCTTCAGCAACACCCAGCTCCAGTCGTTCACCTTCGTGGAGGACCGTGACTTGGGATATTCCGTCACCGTCCAGATGAACGAGGGCAGCATCTACGTCAACGAGAACTGGGAGAAGTGGCAGTCACTGACCTGCCCGAGCATGATGTCATCCGAGCGCTTCATTGGCTGCCCGGAACCGCGCCGCCTCAAACCCGAGGACGTCCCGGCCGACCAGGCCGTCATCGACGTCGCCAACCAGTTCCTGGCCTCCCACGGCATCCCGCGGGAGAACTACGGCGAGCCCAAGGTCAATGACCAGTGGCGCGTCCAGTACGAGCTGGCAGCCGACAAGTCGCAGATCTGGATCCCGGACATGGTCAGCGTCGTCTACCCGCTCATGCTCAACGGCCAGGTGGTCCACGACGAGCAGGGTAACCCGTCCGGCATGAACGTCGCCGTCCGCATCAGCCCGGAGCTGGCGGTCAGCAGCGTCTATGACCTGACCACCCAGAACTACCAGAGCTCGTCCTACGATGCCGAGACTGACGTCAGCCGCGTCATGGGCCTGGTTGCCAAGGGCGGCTTCCGCAACTACAACTATACGGAAAAGGGCGCCAAGACCGTGGATATCGAGCTGGGCACGCCGGAAGTCTCCCTGGTCAGGCTCTGGAACTACAAGAACGGCCTGAACGAGGAGCTCCTGGTCCCGTCACTGATCTTCCCGGTCATCAAGGCCCCGACGGCCGAGGAAGTCGGCCCGTACGGCTGGTACCGCACCAGCGTGGTCATCCCGTTGGTCAAGGAACTCCTGGACAACGAGAACGGCGACGGCGGCATCCGCCCGATGATCATGGAAGACGACCCGGCTGCCGACCCGGCAGTCCTGAGAACCGACCCGGACTCCCCGGTCTCGGCCATGTAGGCCCTGTCTCTCCCAAGCAGGCCCAAATGAGGGATTAAAAAACCCCGCTAAGTGCGGGGTTTTTATATTGGTCGGTTATGACTCGACTCGGTATTGCGTCACGTAGACTTCGCCCTTGAAGCCTGGGGCATCGGTCCAGGACTCCTGGGAGGTGGCCTTCCAGTTGCCGGGGACGTTCGGCTTGGAGCCGCCCCAACCCGTGGTCCAGACCAGCCACACGATGTCGTTCTTCTTGTAGCTGGCGCGGTCGAACATCTCGTCGTTGAGTATCAGGTCGTCTTCCGTCATGATGGCGGTGCCGGCGAAGTGCGGGATGTCCTTCAGGGGCGAGCCGGAAATCAGTCGCGGCGTCACGCCGGTCTGGTTGTAGTACTTATAGGTGAAAAAAATCAGGCTGGAGCCGACGTAAACCCTGTCGCTCTGGCCCACGCGCTCGGTCATGTAGGCCCCGGCGGCGGCCATGCCCGGCTTCTCGTTAACGGCGCTGCCGAAGTCGCGGACGGCCAGCACGGACCACGAGTTGATGAAATAGTAGAGGCTCAAGCCTACGAAAGCGAGGACCATGACTCGGCGTAAATTTGGCTTGGATACCGTGTACAGCGCCCCAGCGACCATGATGGACATGTACAGGGAGGCAAAGACGAAGTAGCGGTCCAGGTAGACGTCCTTGTACAGCGTGACTGTCACCGCGAACGGGACGAGCAGGCCGAGCGCCATCATCCATTTTTCCTTTTCCACGGTGCGGCGGATGTAGTAGACCAGGAGGACGAGGGACAGGACGGTGGCGATCACCAGGACGTTGCGGCTGATGCCCTGCCCGCCCATGACGATCTTCCAGATGGTCCCTGGCACGGACCAGCGGTCCATGGGCGGGATCCAATACCCGCCACCGACCCGGGCGAGCTGTTCCAACAGCGGCGGCAGCCACGGCACATAGAGCAGGCCGGCCAGGCCCCCGGCCAGGCCCAGGTTAACCAGCTGGTTGTCCCTCAACGGGCTCTTCCATGATCCGTCCTTCCAGACGGCATACAGGGCGTACAGCCCCTGTGCCAGGATTGAGAAAATGAGGTAATAGTGGGTGTAGAACGCTGCCGCGGCTGCAAGCCCGTAATACAGCCAATCGCGCTTGCTGCGCGATTCCAGGGCCTTGAGAAGCATGTAGCTGGACAGCATGACCAGGAAGGTGCCCAGGGTGTACATTCGCGCTTCCAGGGCGTACTGGATCTGGTAGGGGTTGATGGCCAGGAACAAGGCGGCCAGCAGGGCCAGGCCGTCGTTCTTGAACGCCTTCTGTACCAGCTTGTAGCCGGCCCAGACCGTCAGGACGCCGAACAGGATGGACATGCCGCGCAGCGAGAGCAGCGAGTTGCCGAAGACGTATGACCACAGTCGCAGGACGTAGTAGTACAGGGGCGGGTGGACGTCCAGCACGATGCGGTCCCACATCTCTCCCCAGCCGTATTTAATGTATTGCGCTGAAAAGGCCTCATCATGCCAGAGCGCGATGGCGGTGTTGTTGTACCACCTCAGCATGGTGGCCAAGAGGAGGACCAGGAACAGGTAAAATTTCTTCATGGTTATGGTTGCTGGTAGACCTTCATAATGATGTAATTTTGGCTGTTGCGCAGCTCGCCGTTGCTTGAACCGGGGTATTCCGCGGGCACCACGTCCGGGTGGTACTCCAGGAACTTCTTGATGTCATACATTGAGCTCATGGTGAAGACCACCTGGTCGCCGGGCTTGAGGACGACCTGATAGGTGTTGGCCGGGTCCAGGAGGTGGAAGGGGCGGGCGGTTTCCGTGGTCAAATAGTCCACGGTCTGGACCGAGAACTTGTCCAGCGAGAGATACGTGGATTCCTTCTGGTTGCGAGTGTTTAGGTACTTTGAGACTGCCGTCAGGTCGGAGCGGAAGGCGTAATAGTAATCCGGCGAGTTGGCCGCCACCGTGAAATAGAGGTAGTGGTTATATATGAGTATGGCGGCAAAGAAGGCGGCCGGCACGGCGATTTTGGAGAAGCTCAGGTTCATGTGGTGCGACATCCAGCCCCAGAGCTTGGAAATCGGGTAGGCGGCCATGATGAAGATGGCCGGGATGACGCCGATCAGGCGCAAGCCGTGCGGGATGCCCTCGGCGGTGGTGACCTCCGGGACCATCATGAACCAGAACAGGATGGCCACCAGTCCCATGGTCGTGGTGTGGAAATCAAGCTCCTTCTTCCAGACCTGCTTGAGCATCCTGATGAACGCCCAGCTGAACATGACCAGCCCGACGGCGAAGAACGGCGATATGAAGAAGTTCAGGAACGGGTAGCCGGAGACGTTATGGCGCCAGTTCATGTCGCCTTCCGTGAAGAAGCCCATGATGGTCAGCTTGAACACCTCCAGGAAGGTGCCCACTATGTCGCCGTTGTTCAGGTCGGGGTTGAAGATGGAGACCTGGCCGGCGCGGCCGATGAAGCTGCCCGGGTGCGTCCAGAAATAATAGCCCAGCCAGGAGAACGAGATTATGAAGCCTGCGATGAACCTCCAGGCACCTTTGATGTATTCCTTGATGGCGTCGAGCTTGTCGCGGTACGCCAGCAGGATCAGTACGGCAAAGCCGAACAGCAAGGGGACCATCATGCGGTAGGAGATGTAGGTGTAGAACCCTAACCCGAACGAGATGCCGCCCCAAAATGCGGCCCACATGCGTGATTTGCGGTCCTCGACCTGGAAGTACTTGACCAGGAAGAACAAGGTCAGCGTGGTGAACAGCGGGATGGTGTTGGCGCGGAACGCGGTCCGGGACATGGTTACGGCGTAGGCGGAAGTCGCCATGAGGGCGCTGGCGATCAGCGCCACGCGCCTGCCGAACAGCCGGCGGGTCAGCAGGTAAGTCGTGAAGACCGCTGCCAGGCCGAATCCGGCTGAAACCACGTGGTGCTGCCAGACGCCGCGGCCGAAGGCCGCCACAACCGACCAAATGACGTAAAAGAACAGGGCTTCGCGACCGTTTCCGCGCTCATAGAACGGGTCTAGCTGGCCGTCGAACATCATGTTGATGTCCAGGCCGTTGGCCGCCTCGTCCGGGAACAGCCCGGCCGGCAGGGAGCCTATTTCCCAAAACCGGAAATAGGCGGCCACCAGCATAATGAGGGTGAGCGCCCAGTGCGATTTCAGGAAGTTTTTCATTGTCTCGCCTTAACCAGATTTTGCCAAAATAGGCAAAAATCGGTATAATAATGCTAATGTTTTTGACCAAACTCAACGAGGTCCTTGCCTCGCACAAGCCCTGGAAATCTTTTGTTTCAGACCGGCTGAACTTCTTCAGCCTCGGGGTCGCTTTTCTGTTAAATATTATACAATGGGCTGTCATTTTCATCAAACTCAAGCCCAGCGGCCAGAACATACTTCTTCACTTCAACGTCATTTACGGCGCTGACCTGGTCGACCTGGATTACTACGCCTACCTTGTCCCGGGTATCGCCCTCCTTTTTCTTTTGGTCAACGGCGCAGCAGCCCTATTCATCTACCAGCGCGAGAAGCTGGCCAGCTACTTCCTGGGCATGGCCAACCTGCCGGTCCAGATGGTCTTCCTCGTCGCGGCCATAGTCTTGGCCGCATCGAACAACTGAAAACAAAAATGGAGCAAAAAAAGCGGACAAAATTCGTGCGGTTCCTGGAGATCCTGCCGGGCGCCCTGACCTGGACGACTTTCATAGCCGCCCCCATCCTGTCATACCGGCATCCGGCCTGGATAGCGGTCTACATCATCCTGTTTGACATGTACTGGTTCCTGAAGGGCGGGAACGTGGCCATCCACCTCATGCATTCGTATGCCTCATTGCGCACCCACCAGAAGATAAACTGGCACGACTGGCTCAACCGCCTGGGGAGCCTTCAGCAGTTCGAGGATCACTTGGACTCGTCACGGGCCGGGGAGAAGAACCGCGGCATGCGGAACCTCTATGCCGCACAGCTGGAACGCGCCAAGCGCATCCCAGCCGGCCGCAACACCGATTACCGCCGCATCCACCACCTGGTCATTCTGCCCGCGTACCAGGAAGGCCTGGACGTGCTGCGCGCCTCCATAAATTCCTACGCCAACTCCGACTACGAGAAGGACCGGATAATTTTTGTCATGGCGTCCGAGGAGCGCGCCGGCCAGGAATACAAGGATATCGCCGCCAAGCTGGAACTGGAATTCAAGGGCAAGTTCGGCACTTACATGACCGTTGAGCACCCGGACGGATTGCCTGGTGAGGCCAAGGGCAAGGGCGCCAACGTGGCATATGCCGGGCGCGCCGCCCTGGTGAAAATTGACCAGATGGGCATCCCTCACGAGGACGTCATCGTCTCGGCGTTCGATTCCGACACGCTGGTCCACCCCAACTACTTCAGCCACCTGACTTTTGACTTTCTGACCGTGGACAAGCCCCACCAGAACAGCTACCAGCCCATGCCCATGTTCCACAACAACATCTGGGACACGCCGGCCATCGCCAGGGTCATCGCCACCTCATCCTCGTTTTGGCAGTTGGTGGAGGCCTCCCGCCCGGACAGGCTGGTGACTTTTTCCTCGCATTCAATGAGCTTCAAGACCCTGGTTGACATCGGGTTCTGGCGGACGGACATCATCCCGGAGGATTCGCACATCTTCTGGCAGTGTTGGCTGCACTTTAACGGCGACTACCGCTCCCAGCCTCTGTTCACGACAGTTTCCATGGACGCGGTCCTGGGCGACAGCTATTGGGGCACCTTGGTGGCCCAGTATAAGCAGAAGCGCCGCTGGGCCTGGGGCGTGACGGAAATCTCCATGGTCCTGCCTGAAGCCCTGAAGAACAGGCTCATACCGCGCTGGAAGAAGTTCATCTACATGGAACGCTTGATTGAAGGCCATTACTTTTGGGCCACGACCTCCATCATGCTGCTCGTCCTGGGCTGGCTGCCGCTCATCCTGGGTGGGGACAGGTTCGGGGAAAGCGTCTTGGCCCTCAACCTGCCCATGCTGACGCGCCTCCTCATGACTATCGCCACCGGGTTCCTGGTCTTCTCCATGTACGTCAACATGGTCCTGCTGCCGCGCCGCCCGGCGCGGTACGGGGCATGGAAGACCTTTACGATGATCCTGCAGTGGGTGTTTTCCCCCATCGCCTCCACCATTTTTGGCTCACTGCCGGCGGTGGACGCGCAAACCCGCCTGATGTTCGGCAGGTACATGGAATTCTGGGTCACCCCAAAAATCCGGCGCCATGAGGCGCCGGCCCATGCCCATCCGGAACCATCTAAGCCGGGAGTCCAGTGATGCGCATCGAGTTCTTCGTCGCTTTCGCCCTGGCCTTCTTTACCTCACTGTTTTTGACTTTTGCCGTATCCAGGTTCGCGGTCCGCAGGCAGATCGTCGATTTGCCGGATGGCGAGCGTCGATTCCACAAGCAGGCCACTCCTACCTTGGGCGGCCTGGCCGTATATTTCAGCTTCCTTGCCGTAACGCTGGTGATGCTGTTTACCGGCTACCTGACCGACGGCAACATCCCGCTCAGGCAGCTGCTGGGCATTTTGGCCGGCGGTCTTGTCCTCATGCTGGGCGGCTACCTGGATGACCGCTACCGCCTCAGCCCCGTGCAGTCCGTCCCGTTCCCGATCGCGGCGTCCCTGTTAGTCGTCTTTTCCGGCATCCAGGCGGTCAGCGTCCATAACCCGTTTTCCGGCGCTGTGCTGCAGCTCGACAACATCCTGCTGTACGGAGTGCCGTTGGCGTCCGGTTTGGTCGTTTTCCTGTGGACCATGGGCATGACCTACACGACCAAGATCCTGGACGGCATGGATGGGCTGGTCACCGGCATTTCCGCCATCGCCGGCATCATCATCTTCGGCCTGTCCCTGACCCCTGACGTCCAGCAGCCGCAGACCGCGCTCCTGGCCATAATCTTCGCCGGGTCCATGCTCGGCTTCCTGATCCTGAATTTCTACCCGGCCCGCATTTTCCTGGGCGAGGGCGGCTCGACCTTCGCCGGGTTCATGCTGGCCATCCTGGCCATCGTCTCCGGCGGCAAGATCGCCACCGCCATCCTGGTCATGGGCATCCCGGTGCTGGACACGGCCTGGGTCATCATGCTGAGGCTGTTCAATCGCCAGTCGCCGTTCAAGGGCGACCGCCGGCACCTGCATTACAAGCTCATGGACGTCGGCTTATCCGAGCCGCAAGCCGTGCTGTTCCTGTATGCCCTGACCGGCATCTTTGGCGTCTCCGCGCTTTTCCTGCAGTCGTTGGGCAAGCTCATAGCGCTCGGCATCCTGGTCCTGGTCATGACAGCCATAATCCTCGGCCTATTTGTGGCATACAAGATCCGGCAGTCCCGCAACTCCGCCGACGGCACGGGCAAGAATCAAACATAACTCATAATCTCAATGAAGAAAATCCTAATCCTGGCCCTGGCCCTGATGGCCATAGGCGCCTCCTGCACCCGCAATGACGAGCCGCAATACGCGGACGGCAGCATCAAGCTGGCCGGCCGGGAGATCAGCATGGAGCTGGCCCAGACGCCGGCGGACCAGTCCAGGGGGCTGTCTAGCCGCGACGCCATCGAGGAGAACCAGGGCATGCTGTTCCCGTTTGAAGTCCCGTTCTTCCCCGTGTTCTGGATGAAGGACATGAGGTTTTCCATAGACATGATTTGGATCAAGGGGGACGAGGTCGTCGACATTTCCGCTGACGTCGCGCCCGAACCAGGGGTGGCTGATTCGCAGCTTAGGACCTATTCGCCCAAGGTCCCGGCTGACCGGGTTTTGGAGGTCAAGACCGGTTGGGCCTCCAGGAATGGCCTGAAAATAGGGGATAAGGTAGAGATTACGCAAGTCATCCAATAGTTGACATAACCAGGCATTTTTGTTAAAGTATGTAGGTCAATTACGTTAAACACCTAAGGAAATCCCAAGAAATGCAAGCAGTAATAGAGACAGGCGGGAAGCAATACCTGGTTTCCCCCAAAGACAAGGTTGAAATCGAGAAGCTCGAGGGCGAGGCCGGTGCGACCATTGTCTTCGACAAGGTCCTCCTGACCGCCGACGGCGACAAGGTCTCCTTGGGCAAGCCCTACCTACCCGGCGTGAAAGTCACGGCCAAGGTCCTGGCCCAGCAGAAGGCCGACAAGATCCTGGTCTTCAAGTACAAGGCCAAGTCGCGCTACCGCCGCAAGCAGGGCCACAGGCAGCACCAGACCGTCGTCCAGATCGAGTCTGTCGCATAGCACTAGCCTTACCGAACAAATTTAAAGACCCGGAATTCCGGGTCTTTTTATGTTGCGACGTAACGCAACAGGCGCGTGACTTGAGCCTAGTTCATTTCCTGGCGGCCTTCCATGGCCTTGGTCAAGGTGTACTCGTCGGCATACTCCAGGTCCGCTCCCATGGGCAGGCCGCGGCCCAGGCGGGTGACCTTCACGTGGGCGTAAACCGGGTCCTTCAGGCGCTTTACGATGAACATGGCCGTCGCCTCGCCTTCCATGCTTGGGTTTGTGGCCAACACTATCTCCTTGGGGTTGCCGTCCTTGGCCAGTCGCGTCAGCAGCTGGGAGATTTTCAGGTTTTCCGGGCTGACTCCTTCCAGGGGCGAGATGGCCCCGCCCAGGACGTGATACGTCCCGTTGTAGTTGGGGATCTGGGCCATTGCGATGACGTCCAGCGGGTCCTCCACCACGCAGACCAGGTCCTGGTTGCGGCGGATGTCCGAGCAGATCTTGCAGGGGTCGGCTTCGGCCATGTTGAAGCAGTTGGAGCAGTAGACGATGTCCTTCTGGATGTTGGCGATGGCGTCCGAGAACGCCTGGACGTCCAGCCCAGGCTGCTTGAGCAGGTAAAAGGCCAGCCGGGAGGCCGACTTGTTGCCGATGCCGGGCAGGCGGGAGAACTGGATGATCAGGTTCTGGAGGGATTTTGGCAGTATGGACATTGGGTATATCGTATGATAGACTGCCTCGTAAAGCAAGCGAAGGAGGTGGACTTGATCAACCCATGGATTGACCGTAAGACCAAGCGTGAAGCGCACGTGGATGCGATAATCGTACGCCTGCGGGACGACCTCGTCTGCCACAGCGAGTGCACGGAGGCCGGCCTCGACCTGGCCCTGAGCGTCCTCGGGAGCCAGGTCTACCTGAAGCTGGCGGACAAGCCGCACCCGCTCTATCCGTCCCATGTCCAGTCGGCGTGGGTCGAGATCCAGCAATTCTCCAAGGACCCCGCTGAGACGGTCGTCATGCTCAGCCTGCTGGCCGCGAGATGCCAGGACCTTGCCGATCTCGCTCGGCACAAGCAGCTGGAAGAGCGCATGCACGGCATAGTGCGCATGGTCTACGAATCACAGGGCACTCAAGTGGCCTAGCGCCGCACCGGACTTACCCAAGTTCGGATTTTTTTATGGCCGAAATGCCAAAAAGAGACCGGTTACTTCTTGCCGGTCAGGTGGAAATGGAGGTAGGCGACCTCCTGGTAGCCCGGACCATTGGTCATGAACCGGTACTTGGTGATGCCCTCCCGCTTGACCAGCTCCCGGTTGACGGCGATCGCGTCCATGACGTACTCGGCGTCTTCCGGCGTCACGTCCTCGATGCTCTTGATGTCCTTCTTGGGGATGATGACGTAGTGGATGGGGTCCACCGGCTTGGGGTAATTGATGACCAGGGTCTTGTCCGTTTCCAGTACGACGTCCGGGATCCGGTCCAGCTTGATGCCGATAGAGCCTATGAGGCCGAGCAGCTCGTTCGACTTGAGGCAGGTCTCCGTGCATTCCTTGACGGTCACGAACTGCCTGGGCTGGACGTGCGTGCTGACGTACATGCCGGCGGCTACGCCTATGACCAGCATGACTGACATGGTTATGAATTTTCTGATGAGTCCAAACATGTGGATATTCTAGCTTGAAATTAATGCCCGGTAAATGTATCATGCCCACATCGCCTGGGACGGGTTGGGTGGGGATAGTGCGCTAGCCGGGTATCGATTCCCACCGTGATGCGCGCGAATCCATCAGCTAGTTGGTGGGGTAACGGCCTACCAAGGCAATGACGGGCCGGGACATAGGCAAGGTGCGGGGCTAGCGGCGATTAGATACCGCCCCAGCCATGTTCGACCAGGTAGACAATACGCTGGTCGCCCTTGCTTTCCCGTGGCCCCATAAGCCTATCCCTATCCCGGGCGAACTGACTTCAGGAGGACCGAATACAATACAGAAAAGCCGCGATCTCCCTGAGGGTCGCGGCGCTTTTTATCTCAAGCTACTGCATTATCTGTTCCATCATGACGTCCTCGTTGGGCTGCGACTTGGCCAGGTTCTTGAACGAGGCCTTCTCGCCGTCAAAGTACAGCTCGATTTCGCCCGTGGGTCCGTTGCGGTGCTTCCGGATGAGAATCTCGGCGATGTGCGGCTTTTTGGTCTCGGAACCGGTGTACACCTCGTCGCGGAAGATGAACATGACCACGTCCGCGTCCTGCTCGATTGACCCGGAGTCGCGCAAGTCGGACAGCTGCGGCCGCTTGTCGTTTCCGCGCGTCTCCACGGAGCGGTTGAGCTGCGACAGGGCCAGGACGGGGACGTTCAGTTCCTTGGACAGGAGCTTTAGGGAGCGGGAGATCTCAGAGACTTCCTGTACGCGGTTTTCCGTGGAGTGGCCCTGCATGAGCTGGAGGTAGTCGACGACTATCAGGCTGAGGTCATGCTCGGCCTGCAGGCGGCGGGCCTTGGTGCGCAGCTCCATGATGTTCAAGGCGCCGGTGTCATCTATGAAGATCGGCGCCTCAGACAGGCGGCCCAAGGCATGGCCGATGCGCTCGAAGTCATTGTTCACGCCGACGTTAGACAGGCGGCCGGTGCGCATCTTGAAGAGGTCAACGTCGGCTTCCGCGGCCAGGAGGCGGTCCACAAGTTGGTCCTTGCTCATTTCCAGGGAGAAGATGGCCGTGGCCTTCTTTTCCTCCATGGCGACGTGCCTGATGATGTCCAGGGCCAGCGACGTCTTCCCCATGGACGGGCGGGCGGCCAGGATTATCAGGTCGGAATTCTGCAATCCGCCCAGCTTGCTGTCCAGGTCGGTGTAGCCGGTCGGGACGCCGCGGAGCTTGCCCTTCTCGCGGTGCAGCTCGTCCAGGCGGTCAAACGTCTCATGCAGGATCTCGGCGATTGGGATGAAATTCTGCTTGAGGTGCTTCTGAGAGACGGAAAACAGCTTCTGCTCGGCCTTGTCCAGCAGGGAATCCAGGTCGACGTCCTCCTGGTAGCCCATGCTGACGATCTCCGTGGCGTTGGTGATCAGGCGGCGCAAGGTGCCCTTGCGCTTCACGATGTTGGCGTAATGGATGATGTGGGCTGATGACGGGACGGAATTCACCAGGGTGGTCAGGTAGGCAGTCCCCCCGACGCGGTCCAGGGTCATGCCCTCCTCCAGCTTGTTGGACACGGTCAGGATGTCGATCGAGCTGCGGTCGTCATACAGGGCCATGATGGCCTTGTATACGGCGCGATGGCGGTCCTCGTAGAAATCTTCGGCCGATATGATGTCCGCGATCTTGATGACTGCGTCCTTGTCCAAAATCAACGAGCCCAGGACCGACTGCTCGGCTTCCGGGCTCTGGGGCGGCAACTTATTGACGCTGTTCGACCTGATGTCTTCCCTGGGCATGGCGGCGCTTTCTTAAATGTAATTCATTATAGGTCCCATGGTTGCGCCGCCACAATCTGTGGACAGTGGGGATAGTGTGGATAACTTTTATTTGGTCGGAATGTGGTCCATGTCACTGAGATATGCCTTGAATTTGGCTATTTCAGCAGCGTGCATGAGCTTGTGGTCATAATGGGCCAGCTTTATGTACTCTGCCACGGACATGCCCGGCGCATACCAGGACAGCGTGCCACTGCGGTCGAGCATTTGGGGCGTAAACAGGTACAGCGTCTTCAGGACATGGTCGTGCGATGAGTTAAGTTCGGCCAGGATGTCCTCGTAATGAAGGTCCTTCCGGACATCGATGCTGCTCTGGCTGAACTGTTCCGGCGTTTCCGTCCGGTACTTCAGGATGTTCGGGATGGAGGCGCCGGCTGACAGCTGGGCAGACAAGGCCTCGCCAAGCAGGTTCTCCTGGCCTACCAGGTGGCTCATGAGCTGCTTGAGGTTCCAGGTGCCATGCACCGGGTGCTTTGATTCCGCATGGTCTGCCCCTATTCCGTCCAACGCCGACAGCAGCGCCACTTGGGCGGAATGCAGGACGTGGTAGGGCTCCATGCTAGTGCCTCCTCTTTATGATGGTACCGGCCGCGGAATCCTCGACTATGTAACCATTGGATTCCAGTCCCAGGCGCAATTCGTCTGATTTGGCGAAGTCCTTGCCTGTCCTGGCCTGGTTGCGCTCAGTCACCATCCGCTGGACGTCGTCAGGCAGCTTGCTGGCGGATTCCCAGGATTGCTTCAGGCCAAGCCCAAGTATCTCGTCGAATTTAAGCAGGGTGGCGAGCTTGTCTGCCGGCGTCGCTGAAGATCCCAGCACGCCCCACAGGATGGCCAGGCCCTTGGCCGTATTGAGGTCATCGTTGACGACCTGCATGAAGTCCGCAGCCGGGCGGGCCAGCGCGGTGCCGCCATCCGGCAGCGCGGAAAGCTCCTGGTAAAGGCTGCTCAGGGCGTTCTGCGAGGCCTGCAGGCTGTCCCAGGTAAAGTTCAGCTTGGAGCGGTAGTGGGTGGAAAGTATCAGGTACCGAAAGGCCATCATGCTCAAGCCCTTGTCCAGGACGTCCTTGGAGGTGTAAAAGTTAGCCTTGGACTTGGACATCTTGGCGTTATCCACCAGCAAGTGCTCGGGATGGACCCAGTAATTGGCCAGGGGCTTGCCGCTGGTCGCCTCGCTCTGGGCGATTTCATTGGTGTGGTGGGGGAAGATCAGGTCCACGGCGCCGGCGTGCAGGTCAAACGGCTGGCCCAGGTGCCTGGTGGACATGACGGAACATTCGATGTGCCAGCCTGGGCGGCCCTTGCCCACGTCAGTCTCCCAGAAGACGTCGCCGTCGTCGGGTGCATAGGCCTTCCAGAGGGCGAAGTCGCGGGCGTCCTCCTTTTCGTACTCATCGGCCTTGTCCAGGCGGCCATCCGCGTTCTGCTTGAGCTGGGAAAAGTCCAAATGGGCCAGTCGTCCGTAATTCTCGGACTTGGAGATGTCAAAGTAGATGTCTCCGGAGTCGGTCTTGTATGCCACTCCTTTATCGAGCAAGATCTTGACCATGTCGACCATGCCCGGAATCTCGTCCGTCGCTTTAGGTAGGACATCCGGTGCGGCGATGTTCAGCCGGGCCAGGTCTTCCAGGAAGATCGTCGTGTAGAACTCCGTGACTTCCTTGAGCGGCTTGCCTTCGGCCTTGGATTTGCGGATGGTCTTGTCGTCCACGTCAGTGATATTCATGACGAACTTGACCTTCAGGCCGTTGGCCGCCAAGGTCCGGCGCAGGATGTCGGAAAACAGGTAGGAGCGAAGGTTGCCGATGTGCGCGTAATCGTAGACTGTCGGGCCGCAGCTATACAGCCCGGCATGGCCTGGCAGGATGGGCCTAAATTCCTCTTTTTTCCTGGTGAGCGTATTGAAAAGCGATATCATAAATGAATCTTATAACAATTACCGCTAATTTAGTAGTGGTTTACCGGTAAAAATCTCGGTTGGGGATAAATCCATACTTATTCATGGCATAAATTTGGCCGGGTCTGGGCAAATGTGTTATAATCAACTTGAAATTGGTCGCCAATAGACAGAAAAATAGACAGCATCCTCAAATAACAATTCATAGAAACTGAAGAACCACTTTTGCCATGGGAGAACAAGGAAACCGACCCGGTAACGGGCCTAAAAATGAACAGGGCATTGACCAGATGGATGGCTCCATGAGGGAGATGTACCGAGATGCCGGCCTTGGACACATATTGCCAGAGCCAGGGCGTGAGGCGCCTGTTTTGGCATCCCCCGAAGCAAGTCCTGCCGATCAACCCTCTTCCCCGGAGACACCTGACCCGCTTTTGGCCGACATCGCCGACATAGCGGATGGTAATTTAGAGCCGGCAAAACAGCCTGCAAGAACAGTTACCTCCAGCCATGATGCTGGCGTTGACCCGGTCAAGCCCTCCATAGACGGGCAATTCACGGCAGAGTCGACACCTTCAACCTCACCCGCGGCCCCGGAGACAGCGCAATCGCCAGATGCGGCTTCAGTCCTGGAAAAGCTCAAGCCCAGGCCCGGCCGCCGTGATCGCGGCTTGCGCGACCCGAACCTTAAAAGACAGATGGCCGAACTTAGCGACACCCAGAAGTCCGACGCCGACAAGGACGTGCAAGGGCTGAAAAATCAGTATAACGACCTTCTTGACGGCATCGAGTCCGAATTTTTGGTTGACGTGACGATGTCCGTTGTGCCTCCTGGAGAAAAGGGCTTCAACGCCAGAAGCTTCTATCAGGAGAATACCAAGGTCTTGCACCGCCTGCGTCGGATTTTGAGCGTCATGCCCCAGGAAACGAGGGATGTCATAAAGGGAACGCGCTTTGTCCCTAATTTCAACCCAGGTTCTAAAAATGAAGGCCCGAGAGTGGCGACGGACAAGAGAATCGAGTTTAACGCGACGAGCTCCGGCGGTGAATTTGTTACGCCTGACGACGAGCTGATAGGGCTTATCGTAAAGTCGCTGAAAATCCCGCCGCACCGCCCCGGCCAAAGAAACCCTCTAGCTGTTGACGAGCTTGCGCCGGCCCAACCCGCAGCCATTGCTGAACAGCCTGCTGCAAAAGTCGCCCCGGCGGAAACGCCTGATGAAAACAAATCTGAAGCGCATCCTGCATCAACCGATGCCGAGCCTTCGGCCACGTTAGTAGCCAGTAACGTCATTGACGCTGAGTTCAGGCGTGAAGGTGATGGCCCGGCCACCGAACAGGAGCTCAAGGAGCTTTTGGAGCTGGCGCGCATCCGTTACAGCCAGGCCAAGCTATCATCCAGCCGCTTTGAAGGCATTAGGGATGTCAGCATGAAAGCCGGCTACAAGGAGGCGCAGCGCGAGCTGGACGCGGCCGAAGACGAATACCGCAAGGCCAATGCCGAGTTCGTCGGTTCCGATTCTCTGAAATATACACAGGAAAAAATCGAGCTGACCCGCTCCCACCTCATGGAAATGGGCAAGCTCAACCCTGACTGGTCGACCAAGATAGGGAATGCGGTCAAGGCCATGCAGGAAATGAGCGTCTACAACTACATGAAGAAGGAAGGTTACCAGTGGGTCGACGCCAACAAGCTGGTCAGGTTCGGGACCAAGGTCCTCAACGTCAAGACGCTGGTCAGCGTCGGCCTGGTCGCTGGCGGCTTTGGCTTGGCCAAGGTCGGCATGACCGGGATCAGCCTGGGTGTGGCGGTAGCCCGCTCCGGGCTGTCCGGCGCATCTGCCATGGTCGGTACCCGCGCCTACCTCGAGTCCTGGAGGAAGAGCTGGGCAGACAAGGAGCTCACTGAGGTTGAGATCTCCAGTCTCAACGACCTGGACAGCGTCGAAAACCGGATAGCTGACCTTGAGAAAAACGCCTTCTTCCATGGCGGCAGCTTTGAGGACATAATCGCGTTGCCTGAGTACGCCTTATTGCGCGCCAGGCAGGACGAACTATACTCGAAGTATTCTGAACCCGCCCAGCGTGCCCAGGTCATGGAGTCACGCTTGCTCGACGCCCAGCAGATGCGAGACGTCCGCATAGACAAGGAAAGGTCCGGCCGCAAGTTCACCAAGGGTGCCGGAGTCGTGGTCGGTGCGGCCATGAGCGGGTTCGCCTTCTACAACTACCTCAAGAGCCCGCCAATAAATCCGGAATTCGGCGCGGATGATCCCGCAGAAATCGAGCTGAAGAAGGCTCCTGAATCTACCCTCGCGCCTGCGCCGGATGCGGTTAGGGCAGGTGGCGCTGGTTCCCGGCTTGAGGAAATATCAAACGAAGCGAGCGAGGTTAAGGCAAAACTGGACCAGGCCTATGCCAAGGGCGCGCCGGTCGCTGAAATGGGCGCTGGCGAAATCGACGTGACCAGCCGCGGCGTGGAAGGCACCCTTCTGGACCTCAAGGCCAATGACCCGAACAGGTACAAGGGCATGATGGCCTGGCTGCACGGCAAGTACTCGGGGATGGAGTCGTCAGACGGCAGCCTGGTCCACCGGGCTGTCCTGGAAATGGCGGGCAAGGACGGCTATACCGTGGACGGCGGCGGGGCTGACCTCAGCGCCATCGATTCCGCCAAGATCAGGTTTGCGGCGGACGGCAGCTTCTCCATGGACAAGTCGTCAATCGACTTCTCGGGTTCCGTGGATGCGGCAGACAGCGCGGACGCCGTCACCCGGAAGCTGGCCGGCGTGAAGTTCAGCTCAGAAGCGGCCTCCAGCGTCACTGACGCGGCAGAAACCGCGCCTGACCCGGCCGGCATCAAGCCCGAAACCCTGGACCTGGACAAGCGCATGCCCACGCAATATGACGGCCTGAAGGAGGCCGTGGGCAGCAACATGGACCAGCGCCGCTTCACCGAGCTTTACGAAAGCGTGAAGGGCCGCCAGATGGGCGCCGCCCTCAGGGGCTACATGAAGCGCGAGTACAAGCCATTCGTGGAGAAGTTCCTGCACGCCACCGGCCCCGACCTCAACCGAATCCAGAAGATGTCAGTCAAGGAGTTCCTTGGCCAGAACGTCAGCACGCAGTCGCCGCCTAACTTCACTGAACGCTACAAAGGCCTGTTTGAGGCCTCCAGTAAGTACCTGGCGGACGCGACATCCGCCCAGCGTTCAGCCATGCAGTCGGAATCCATGCGCAAGTTCCTAATCAGGATGGCCCAAGACCACCTGGAAAGGGTAAAGAAATGACATCGCCACACGACCAGAACCTGATCAAGATAATGGGCATAGAATCCCTGCCGGACGCCCAAAAGGCCGAGATCCTGGACAAGACCGCCCTGCTCGTGGAACAGCGACTCCTGCTCCGCGTGTATGAGTCCCTGCCGGAAGCCAAGAGCGACGAGTTCAACGACGTCATCGAGGGCGGGGACAAGGGCAAGCTCCACGATTTCCTGGAGGCCAACTCGCCTGATTTTTTGAAATGGGTGGAAGAGGAGACGCTCGCCGTCAAGGACGAGCTGGCGGACCGCTACAAGCAAGACATTTAACCCAAACACATGGCAGAGCGACACGAGAATTTTGACCCGGATAAGCTGGCTGAGCTGGAGCGCGAACGCAAGCGCGTCGAGATGCAGGAAGGCGCGGATGAGCTGGGACAGGCCCTGGAAGGGCAAGCCAAGCTGCGCGAGACCCACAAGCCGTCCCTGGACAACTGGCCGGCCATCAAACCGAACGCCATCCTCGCCGGTGCCCCGCTGGAAGCGCACAGTGGAGACACCGGCACCATCCGTGACCGCAAGGACCTGGAAGACATCCTGACCCGAGGCGTGGAGGGGACAGGCAGCGCTGACGCCTTCAATCTAACCGAGAACATCGGAGAGTTGATGGACGAGGAGCTGGGCCGCGAGAAATCAGCCTAGACCCAGCGAATAGTTCGCGCGAATCGTTCGATAAAACAAAAGCATGCCCATGGACCTGACCGCCGCATTTTCCATCCTCATACTCATCGCCCTGCTCGGTTTTGCCGGCATGTTTTTCTATTTTTACCTTTTAGGCTCCTTGCGCAAGCGGACCTGGCTGCCTCGCCTGAAGCAGTCGGTGTTCCTGGAGATCAGCGTGCCCAAGGATTCGGCGGCGCAGGACCAGGAAGCGCGCCAGGAAGAGAAGGACATGATTGCCGTAGCCGAGCAGTTCTTCGGCACCATCTCTGAACTGGCCGAAAAGGACTGGAATCACCTGCTGGGCATCGACGACTACATCAGCCTGGAAATCGGCGCCCACGCCAAGAAGATCACTTTTTACATAAACGTCCCCAAGCGCCTGCAGTCAGTGGTGGAAAAGCAGCTCCACGCGCAGTACCCCAAGGCGCAGATAGACAAGGTCAAGATTTACAACATATTCCAGCCCAATGCCGCCACCACCGGCGCCGAAGTCGGGCTGCAGAAGGACTTCATCCATTCTCTGCGGACGTACAAGACGATGGAGACCGACCCGCTCAACGCCATTACGAACAGCCTGTCCAAGCTGTCCGCGGAAGAGGGCGCGGCCATCCAGCTCCTCATCAGCCCGGCCGGCACTGACTGGCAGAAGCGCCCGCGGAAGCTGGCCTCTGAAATCCAGCAGGGCAAGGCGCCCGAGTCCATTTCCGGCGGCAAGTTCGACAAGGCCCTCTCAGGATCCTTCGGCGTCATGAACAGCGTGCTTGACGAGGCCATGGGCACCGGAAAAAAGAAGGACCCGCTCAAGCCTGATGACAACAAGCCCATCACCCTGACCCCCATGCAGCAGGAAGTGGTCAAGCGGCTGGAGGAGAAGGCCTCGCGGACCGGCTACAAGTTCAACCTGCGCGTGGTTACGTCCGCCGCCTCCGCCGCCCAGGCCGACCACCACCTCAAGAGCATCCTGGCCGCGTTCATGCAGTACACCCAGCCGCCGTACAACGGCCTGAAGGTCAAGAAGGCCAGGCCGGCCCAGGTGGTCAAGGATTACGTCTTCCGCATCTTCCGCAACACCAGTGAAGTCCTGAGCACCGAGGAGCTGGCCAGCCTCTGGCACCTGCCCACCAAGTTCACGGAAACGCCGAACATCAAGTGGCTGAACGCCAAGAAGTCGCCGCCGCCCCACAACCTGCCGGATTCCGGCCTGCTCTTGGGCTACAGCAGCTACCGCGGCCAGCAGGACCAGGTTTACATGCAGCGCGACGACCGCCGCCGCCACAGCTACATCATCGGTCGGACCGGCACCGGCAAGACCGAGCTCATGAAGAACATGGCCATCCAGGACATCCGCAACGGCGAGGGCCTGTGCGTCATCGACCCGCACGGCGACCTGGTGGAGGACCTGCTGCAATACATCCCCAAGGAGCGCGCCGATGACGTCATCCTGTTTGAGCCGTCCAATACCGACCGCCCGCTGGGCCTGAACATGCTGGAGGTCAAAGAGGAGTCACAGAAGGACTTCGTCATCCAGGAGATGATCACCATCTTCTACAAGCTGTTCCCCCCGGAGATGATAGGCCCGATGTTCGAGCACAACATGCGCAACGTCATGCTGACCCTGATGGAGGATGAGCAGTACCCGGGCACCATAGCGGACATACCCCGGATGTTCACCGACCCCGAATTTCAGAAATACAAGCTGTCCAAGGTCAAGGACCCCATAGTCCGGGCGTTCTGGGAGAAGGAAATGGCCAAGACGTCGGACTTCCACAAGTCAGAGATGCTCGGCTACCTGATTTCCAAGGTCGGCCGCTTCGTGGAGAACAGCATGATGCGCAACATCATCGGCCAGCCCAAGAGCGCCTTTGACTTCCGCGGCGTCATGGACGAGGGCAAGATCCTGCTCATCAACCTGTCCAAGGGCCGCGTAGGCGAGGTCAACGCCCGCCTTCTGGGCCTGATAATAGTCTCCAAGCTCCAGATGGCGGCCATGTCCCGCGCCGACATCCCGGAGGACACCCGCAAGGACTTCTACCTGTACGTGGACGAGTTTCAGAACTTCGTCACGGACAGCTTCGCCACCATTCTGTCTGAGGCCCGCAAGTACCGCTTGAACCTGGTCATGGCCCACCAGTTCATCTCCCAGTTGGGGATTGAGAAGGAAGGCTCAAGCGCCATCAACAACTCCATGCGCGATGCCGTGTTCGGCAACACCGGGACCATGATTTCGTTCCGGATCGGCGTGGAGGACGCGGAAGTCATGGCCAAGGAGTTCGCGCCGGTCTTCAACGAGTTCGACCTGATCAACATCGACCGCTACAGCGCCTACATGAAGCTCATGATCGACGGCACCGCCTCCCGCCCGTTCAACATGCTGACGTACCCCAAGCCGCCCGGGGCCAATGCCGAGGTCGCGGCCATCATCAAGGAAATGTCCCACCTGCGCTTCGGCAAGCCCCGCGCGGAGGTCGAGTCGCAGATCCTGGAACGCACGCGCCTGGGTTCGCCGGCCACCTCCGGCCCGGCCGCCGCAGAAAGGACGCGCTGATGGACATGTCCCATAACGACAAGTACGCCCGGACCTTGGTCATGTTCCTGGCTGAAGGGCTGCGCACCCGCACCTTCACGGCCAACCGCGCCGCGGAGATCGCGGAAAAAGTCCTGGCCAACATCAACCTGGTGGACACGGAAGAGCACTTCCTCCTCCTGGTCAAGGAGCTGTCGCATGACTTTGAGGAGCTGGGGCCTTTTGGTGACAGTCTGGAAAAGGACCTGGCCACGTCCAGCACCCGTGGACTGGAGGAATCCATCCGCCAATACGCGGTCCAGGCCCTTCATTCCGACCCCAAGGAAGCGATGGAAATTCTCAAGGCCGCCGCTGAACCCGGCCTGTCCAAGGCCAGCATTTACGAGGCCTTCCCAAAATTCAAGCAACACCATGAGCAGCCGAGTGCCAGTTAATACGCCTAGGACGCCGGACCAGGAAGTCCACAGCCCTGATGAAGGGTATGTTCGCCGCGAGCGTGACAAGGCTGACGAGGAAATCCTCCAGCTCGCCCACGGCTTGGAGGAAAGGGGACTTGACCCTAAGGCCGCGCTCCGGTGGCTTGCCGATTCAGTTGCAAAAAAATCGTAATGTGGTATGCTTAGAGCACTAGTTCGAGCAACAAGGAAACTAAAACAAAAAGTATTTTACTTGTTTTAGCCTATCAAACTACCTGTGGATAACTTTTCCGTCGTTTGAAAAGGCCTGAAAACAGGGGTAAGGAACACCATGGACCATAACTCAAACCTGGCGCTAGTCGTCCAGATGATCGAATCAGCCGAGAAGAACCTCTCGACCGCCAAGCAACTGCTCATTGAGATGTCGGGCGGCAAGGTTGATTTTACCCAGGATTACTCCAAGAAGGCCCAGACATTGTCTGTCTCGGACGGTGGCAAGGTCATCGAGGGCGTCTTTGACGGGCAGAACATGGTTGGGCCGGACGGCAAGCAATACCCGGTGCCCGCCAACTACGCCTCCAAGAGCAAGCTGGTTGAAGGCGATGTCCTGAAGCTGACCATCGCTGACGACGGCTCGTTCATCTACAAGCAAATCGGGCCGGTGGAACGCCGCAAGGTCCTGGGCATCCTGACCTCCGACGACAAGGGCGAATACAAGGTCGTGGCAGACGGCCGTCCGTTCCGCGTGCTTTTGGCCAGCCTGACCTACTTCAAGGCCGAATCCGGTGACCAGGTGACCATCGTGGTCCCCAAGGACAAGGACGCCTCATGGGGCGCCGTGGAGAACGTCATCAAGAAGGGCTCATCCGCCGAACCGGGCGGCATGGCCTCCGGCACCCACACCATGGACGATTCCGACCGCACTGAACTGGAAGAGTCATAAACATGGAACCGACCAAGCCGACCCCGCAAGCACCCTTGCTCCTGCCTGCCCCGACTCTCATGGAAAAGTACGGCCCGCTGGCCGTGCAGCTCTTGCGATTCGCCGTAGTGGGCGTCATCAACACCGGAATCGATTTCGGCATTTTCAACATACTCAGCAGGATATTTGACGTCACCGGAGGCAGCAAGATCATCCCCATCAAGGCCGTCGCCTTCCTGGGCGCCAACATCAACAGCTACCTGCTCAACAAGCACTTCACCTTCAAGGACAAGTCCCAGGGCGACGGGGCCAAGAAATTCAGCGTTTACCTGGCGGTCAGCGCCATCGGCGCCGTCCTCAACATTTCCATAGTCTATGCCATCAGCACCTACGTGGACCCGATGTTCGGGCTCAGCAAGGTCCTGTGGCTGAACCTGGCCAACCTCATCGCCACCGGCGTCGGACTGGTCTGGAATTTCATCGGGTACAAGCTGGTAGTGTTCCGCGCCAAATAGCCTTTTAGCAGGGAACCGCGCGGCCGATAACGGCCAATGTGCGGTTTTTTTGTCGCTGTGTTAATATCAAATCAACCCATGTCAGAACTCGTCTCATACAGAAAATTCAGGCCCCAGAAGTTCGCCAGCGTGCTCAACCAGGAGCACGTCAAGGTCACCCTGGCCAATGCCGTGATGAACGGCCGGGTTGGCCATGCCTACCTTTTCACTGGCCCCCGCGGCGTGGGCAAGACCACCGTGGCCCGCATCTTCGCGCGCGCCGTCAACTGCCCGAACATGAAGGACGGCGAGCCGTGCAACGAGTGCGGGTTGTGCCGCGAGTTCCTGGGCAACAATTCCCTGGACCTCATGGAAATTGACGCCGCCTCCCACACCGGCGTGGACAACATCCGCGAGCTTATAGACCACCTGCAGTTCGCCCCGACCCGCGCCAAGTACAAGGTCATCATCGTGGACGAGGTGCACATGCTTTCCAAGGGCGCGTTCAACGCCCTGCTCAAGACGCTGGAGGAACCGCCGCGGCACGCCATATTCGTCCTGGCCACCACGGAAATCCACAAGGTCCCGCCCACCATAGTCTCCCGCACCCAGAAGTTCGACTTTAAGAAGATCGGCATCGCCGACTTGGTCAGCATGCTCAAGATGGTCGTGGAATCCAACCAGGTCAAGGCCTCCGATGAGGCTTTGCTCAACATCGCAATGGCGGCGGACGGCGGCGGACGGGACGGTCTGTCATTGCTGGACCAGGTCATGAGCTTTGCCGACGGCGAAGTCACGGCCGAGCTGACCGAGCAGGTGCTGGGGCTGACCGGCATGCGGACCACCGCCGAATACCTGGATCTCCTGATGTCCGGCCAGGCCAGGCAGCCGGTGCAGTTCATCTCCAACCTGGCGTACCAGGGCCGCGACCTTCACCAGTTCCAGCGCGACTTCCTGGAGTACCTGCGCAAGGTCATGCTGCTGAAGATCGGCAGCCATTCCGATTCCGATTTTACCGCTGACATCAAGGCCAGGATGTCGGACCAGGCCAGCAGGCTGGACCTGGCCAGGCTGGTCAAGCTGATTTCGGTGTTCCAGAAGGCCGGTGCAGAGGTCAAGTACGCCAGCATTGCCAGCCTGCCGCTTGAGCTGGCCGGCGTCGAGGCCGTGGCCTTTCTGGATTCTAATGCCCAGGCCGCCGCCTCCGCCGTTCCCAGTCATGCTGCGGTGACGGAAGGCGCTGCCCCAGCCCAGGGCGCAGACCCGCAAGCGCTGGCCGATGTCATAAGGTCGTGGCCGCAGATCCTGGACAAGATCAAGACGTACAACCACTCCCTCCTTTCCAGCCTTAAGCTGGCGGCCCCTGCGGTCCTGGAAGGGACGCATTTGGTGGTGGCCTTCCCGTACAAGTTCCACAAGGACGCCATCGAGGCGCCCAAGAACCGGATAGTCATCGACCAGGTCCTGGAAGAGGTCATGGGCCGGAAGATGCTGATCAAGCCGATCATGAGCAAGGACTGGGTCGGGGAGCTGCCGGACATGGGCGGGGAAGCCCCGGTGCAGGACATGGAAATAGACGGCGGCGTGCCAGACGCTCAGCCGCAGGCGGACGCGGTCAATTCCGCCATAAAGATCATGGGCGGACAGGTCGACCAGGCCTAAGGCTTGAGTTAGACTTGGGTTTTTGGTATATTTACTTGGATTTGCATATGTTGGGGCGTAGCCAAGCGGTAAGGCAGGGGCCTTTGAAGCCCCCATTCGTAGGTTCGATCCCTACCGCCCCAGCCAAAGAAACTTTTCATCGTGGGTGACCTAGGTGGGTCAAAACACGCTAAAGGTACATAGTTCTCATGAGCAAAAAACACCGGTTTTATGACCTGTGTTTTTTGTTTGTAAATTATTTTGTTAGAATCAGCTTTTTGTTTTGTAATACTAGTCTACTTTTTAGGCATCCCAGCAGTTCTCTTTTGTCTATTACCGATCCGTGTTTGATAATATGCTTGGCGTAAGACCTTACATCTACCTGCTCTATGCTTTCGTTCCCGGCAGTTATTCCTAAGACGTTTTGTAAAGATTTTAATCGTTTAATGTCGTCATCTAGTTTTGCTCTCAACCCACGTTTGACGTTAATGCTTTTGTTGTCATTTTCTAATTTGGCTTGGCTACATAGGATCATTAGCAGAAACTTCTCGTTTGGGTTGTTTGAAAACATCTGTCCGTGCGTTCGTATTTGGTGCAGTAACTTTTGATCCATCAGATCGACTAGGCTTCCAAGATCTCCGGCGTTCCTGCTTAGTCTGTCCGGTGCCCAAGTGAGTATGCCGTTGAACTTATTTGATCTGATGTCGTTGATTAGCTCATTGAACACTGGCCTTGCTCCGGAAGCTTTGGCCGAATGACTCTCTTTTCGCACCTCTACTATGTTAAGCCCTTCACGGTTAGCCATCTCAAGCATCTCTTTAATCTGGCTATCGATGCTCAAGGCTTGCCGTTCGTCTTGCTCCGTTGATTTTCTGGCGTACAGGCAGTATTTGGTAGGCTCTAGAACTGCTACTGGGTCTTGCCTTAAAAACCCTTGAATTGGTTGGTTTTGCATATGTTGGTTACTTGGTTACTTGGTTAATTCCTTAGGTAAGGGAGACAGTACCGGACTGGCTGAAGCAAGTCCAGGCTCAAAAACCCTTAAAATCCTACTAAATTTGATTTCCGAAATGCTTAGAAAAATGCTAAAATAAAGCGTAACTATAGCTCATAAAGACGTAACTGAACTAAGAAATGAATACAAAGAACGACAAGCCAGAATTTAAAACATTGATGGAATATGCTAAGGAATTGCATCATAGATACTTTCGTGCCATTTCGGCATTTTATGCTTTCGAAGCTCTTAAGGAAGTTAGAGCACCCAACCTAATAGGGCAATTAGATGCGGAAGAAAATGCTAAGACAATGTCAAGATATAATTGTCTTTTTACACCTGAGTTGATATTGCTGCGATTGTTGATAGCAAATTTATTATTGGAGAAATTAAGCAGTCGGTCAGATTATTCGATTCACACGAATTTGATAAGATCGCCGATATAGCAGAACAGATCCGACCCGATAAAATTATTTTCTCGTCCATGGATCGCAAGCCAAATCAGTTAGTAACTCAGAATATTGAAAGAATAAAAACACGATTGGCGCCATTAAAGATTGAGGTGGAATGGTATCAATTGCATTAATGGGCTTTTGAACCTTCACCGGTGAGATATCTATGCAGATTAAACAGCCTGAAAAAATCCTCAAAGATATCCGGGTCATCCGAGATGATCTTGAAAAAAACGCTATAAACTTACCTCCAAGTCTTGCAGGTATTTACGGCGAGGTTTTATCTTATCAGGTAATGAAAAAATACTTTGAACCAAAAGATGTCCGGGTTGAATTCAGCTCAGGTCAAACAAGAGCTGATATTCAACTCATCAAAGATGGTAAAACAATTAACGTAGAGGTTAAAACATCCAGGCTTAAGGAAGAGTGGTTCGGCGTGGGTTACGGCTATGCCATAAATGTTAAACCCTGTAGAATTCATCCGAATGCAACCTATAAGCATCCAAGCCGAGGGCTTCTCAAGGGCGATTTTTGCTATTTCGATTATATAATAACGGTAACTCTTGCTCGGGATTTAACTAAGTTCAAATTTTATGTTTTCCCAAGATCGTTTCTTGAAAAGAACGAACCCCATATCAGAAATAGGAGTGCACGTTTTAAGAGCGGTACCCACCGAATTATTTTTGCTGAAAAACCACTTCCAACCAATGAAATAACTGCTTTCGATAAAAAGTTAATGCGTGATAGAAATAAATACGCCAACGCTTGGAAAACCATTAAATAACCTTTTGTGCCAAATCATAATCCGCTAATTTCAAAGACTACATTTCAAGACTTCCTTTATTGCCCAAGGAATGTCTGGCTTAAGTTACACAGGCCTGAACTTTTGGAGCATTATAAACGGTCAGAGTTTGAGAAACACTTACTTGAGCAAGGCAACGAAGTTGAATCATGCGCGCGTAACCTGTTTCCTAACGGAATAGAGGTTACAAGCCGTGGAGAGGATGCCGTAAACGAGACGGTTAAACTTATGGCCTCTAAAGTACCTACGATATTCCAGGCAACTTTCATAATTGATGGGTTTACAGCCAGAAACGACATGCTTTCTTTCAATGAAGCAACTGGTCTGTGGGATTTGTACGAGGTTAAAGGTTCTAATAGCTTGAAAGAAAATGTCATTATACGAGACCATATTGAAGACGTGACATTTCAGACATCGGTGCTTAAGCGAGCAAATGTCCCGTTCGGCAGGGTTCATATAGTCCATCTGAATAAAGAGTATGTCCGACAAGGTGATTTAAACTGGCAGTCATTATTCACTATTGAAGATGTGACTGATAAGGTCGCTGAAAAAATGCTTGATGTTGAAGCGAAGATGAAAATAGCTCAAGGCTATCTTACACAGGATAATGAAGCGGTCATGGATTGTGATTGCGTCTACCGTGGCAGAAGCAATCACTGCACCACATTCCCACACACGCACTCTCATGTTCCTAAATACTCAGTACACGACATTGCCCGATTGCACGGCACCAAACTTCAAAACTTAATTGATATGGGAATTTTTAATATCAACGAAATTCCTGAAGATTTTGAATTGACGGATATTCAGCAAAACCAAGTTACTGCTCATCTAACACAAAGGGTGTTTATTGACCATGCGGTGATCAAAGCAGTGATGGATAATCTTAAGTACCCGTTGTATTTTTTTGACTATGAAGCGGTTGGTCCGGCGATCCCGGCGTTTAACGGTTATGGTACATACAAAAGCATCCCGTTTCAGTTTTCGTTGCATGTTCTAAGAGCCCCTACCGGTGAGCTTGAACATATTGAATACTTACACCCAGATTTAAGCGATCCATCCGAAAATGTAGCTCTGTTATTAAAGCAGAGCATTTCCCCGATGGGAACGGTAATTGCCTGGAAAAAATCCTATGAAGCTCGAATCAACAGAGAGATCGGATCGAGACTTCCTGACTACAAGCAATTTTTCGATGATGTAAACAATTCACTTTACGATTTGATGGAGATATTTAGCAAACAGCATTATATCCACCATAGTTTCCATGGCAGCGCCTCGCTTAAAAAAGTATTGCCTGTTCTCGCTCCTCAACTCAGATACGATACCTTAGATATCCAAGAGGGCGGTGCCGCCGTAGATGCTTGGTGGAAAATGGTTTCGCCAGCCGCAACTCCAGAGGAAAAAGCAAAACTTGAGAGAGACCTTAAAACTTATTGCGGACTGGACACTTTTGCTATGTATGCAATCTGGAAACATTTATACGATACTGTGGCAAGCAAAATGGTCGCCAGTGTTTGATTATGGAAACTTACAAGTATCTTAGAGAAGATAAATAATACAGCGATTTGTATGATCGCTTTAGTGTCGAAGAGAGCCGGAGGCTTTTAGAGTCTACGAAGGATTTAAATTTGTCCAAGTATAAAAATGAACAGAAATTGTAGGTTTCTGACCGGAAGCATCTCATTGGTTGGGTCGAGCATGCTCTAGGGGGCAGGAATTGAAGGCTCATGAGCGAAGGGATCAGTTATCGGATCGGTTACCTGTCAGGAAGATTGCGTTGTGTGGAACGGGAAGAAGATTTGAAGAAATTACTATACTATTATGGACTACATAGATTTGCCTAAAAATAAGGATGGGAAAGCGTACTCACCGTTTGCTGTAAAAAAGTTGTTTGAGAAATCGGTGCTGGATGAAGGTGGTGAGATAGGTGCTGTTTTTAAAAAAACGGACCTTTATAAGACGTTAGTTGAACTATGGTACGCTTCTCCTTTGGCAGTTGCTGTATTCCGGTGGCTTGGCGATAAATACTATAAGTATCCATCAGATAGTCCAATATTCATTTTATTAAGAATATAAAAGTAAAAATCAAGAAGGTTTTTCGGTCGAAATTATGACCTTGTTTAAATTTGGAGAGGACTCTTTCGATCGTGACTATGAAAAATTGGCACAAGCGGTATGGGACACGAAAGGCCAGAAAGACTATGATCGTGCCGAACTTATGCTGGTATCTAGGCTATCAGGCCAAATTGATGTAGATAAACTTGCATACGAGATTAACAAATTCGATTGGAAGTTTATGAGCATTTGGTTAAGTGTTTATACTGAGAAGGACTCGATTTGGACACTGTTTGAAATTCGACCATACAAGGATCAAAAAAGCATCGGAAAAATATCTGTTTCTCTAACGGATTTGCCCTACTTGGTAAGTAATGGAGCAATAAAAACGAGACACTTCTACAGGGCTTAAGAACTGTCTCATTTGTCTCATTTTGCGGTTTTAGACTCCGACCGAGGTGCATCAAAACGCCTCTAGGAAAGTGTCTCAAAAAGCCTTATAATACCCCTAAAGGTTTGGTACCCAACCGGACTGTCCAGCCAAAGAAACTTTTTATCGTGGGCGACCCAGGTGGGTCAAAACGCGCCTGCATACGTTTATGAACAACTCCGAACAACCACATTTTCAGGAACAGCCAAAGAAACTTTTAATCATGGATGACCTAGGTGCCTAACCCTGCTTTTAATGTTAAAGGGCCTGGATTTAATAGTCTTAAATTATGAAATCGAAAAAACAAACTGTTTCCGAAAATGATGTGGCATATAGGCTTCTAGTGGAGAACCTCCAAGATTATGCTATTTTTTTGATGGATGCAAAGGGCTTTATTACCACCTGGAATAAAGGTGCGGAGCGGCAATTCGGATACAAAGAGAAGGAAGTGTTAGGCAAGAATTTTTCTCTCATTTTTACAAAGGAAGACCGAAGGCTCGGATTTCCGAAAAAAGAACTCTTAGAGGCCAAAAAAACTGGACGAGCCGACGATGAACGCCAGCACGTGAACAAGGACGGCAAAGTTTTTTGGTGCAGCGGCATCGTCGTTAAGTTTAATGACAAAACCGGCAAATTTATAGGCATGAGTAAGATTGTGCGAGATATCAGTGAACGGAAAAAGGCCGAGGAAACCATTCAGCATCAAGCCATGCACGATACGCTAACCGGTCTGGCAAACCGCAGACTGATGTTTGAACAACTCGCGGTGGCCATCACCTCTGCTAAAAAAAACCGTGAAGTCTTCGCTTTGGCTATTGTTGACTTGGACAAATTTAAAGAGGTGAATGACATTGAGGGACACAGCACAGGCGACATACTCCTGCAAGAGGTGGCTGTAAAACTGGCCGGAAATGTCAGACAGGAGGATACCGTGGCTCGTTACGGCGGCGATGAGTTTATCATAATACTGCGAAATATTAGAACAGATAACCAAGCAAAAAAAGTGGTGGTGAAATTACTGAAATCACTCCAACCAATTTACAATATTAACAACAAAAAACTACATATCAAGGCGAGCATTGGCCTAGCTTTATGCCCTCAAGACGGTAAGGACATCGCTAATTTGATGAAGCATGCTGACACTGCCTTGTATAAGGCCAAGGGATTAGGTGGTAATAGTTATCAGTTTTATAAAGAGATGAGAAAATAACAGACTACGACTAAGGTGGGTAACTGCCAATCCAGAGTGTTCTCTGATCAAAACGCATTAGCGAAAGCTGGTGCTTTTTGTTATCCTACTAGTGCATTAACCCTAAAAAATGAAATATTTGCTCGCATACGGGATCGCCACGGTAACGTTTTTTGCCCTGGACATGGTCTGGCTCGGCCTGGTCACTCGCAATTTTTATCGCAGCCAGATGGGCTCGCTAATGTCTGACACCGTAAACTGGCTGCCCGCTATCGCGTTCTACCTCCTGTTCGTGGCGGCATTGGTCAACTTCGTAATTGGCCCGGCGCTTGATGGCGGCAGCGTTGGCCGACTGGTCCTCAACGCCGCCTTCTTTGGGCTCGTGACTTACGCCACCTATGACCTGACCGGCTGGGCCGTCATCCGCAACTGGCCAGTCGCGCTGACTTTCGTCGACCTGGCCTGGGGCACCGCGCTCTCAACAATGGTTTCCCTGGTCTCGTACCACCTGACCCGCATTTTCTGGCAATAAAAAGAGGCGCCGCATTGCTGCTGGCGCCCGTATCTTGGATCTGGACCCGTTTGGTTGTACCTAGGCTTGGACCAGCCTAAAGGTTTTGTGCGGCTAGTCGTTACCGCCGCCCGTAGCCGCTGCCACCAGGTCCTGCTTGAGCCGGGCAGCGAATCTCTGGTAATGCGGCAGGAACTGCCGATACCGCCCGTTTTTGTAGTTCGTCCATCCGCCGAACCCCCTGTCCTGCCGGTAGAGCAGGTAGGAGGCCATGATCGCCTCCTTGCAGTCCGTAAAGTCGAACTGGGGGAACCGGCTGACGTGGTTTGAGGTCAGCTGGGGGAAGCCGATGTCGAACGAGCCGTTCGTGTTCAGCGGGCTCCGGCCCTTGCACGACCGCTTGTCGTTCTCTGACCGGGTGATGGCCAGGTAGACGGCGCAGTCGCTGTCGACCCCGAAGATGCCGCAGGCGAAAACCTCGAGCTCGTAAGCTTCGGGGTTCTGGGAAGGCTCAGAGCCGTAGTCCACGGTCTTGTGGAACAGCTCGCGGACTTCTTCCGCGTGCGGCCCGACGAATGCCGGGGTGTTGCTCCCAGGCTGGGGCACGGCCACGGTGTAGCCGCGGCGGAGGGCCTTCTGGAGGTCCTTGGACTCGACTGCAACGGCGGCAGCCGTAACCTGGGCGGTCGCGACATGCGACACGCTCTTCCCGACAGGCTTGACCCTCACAACTGACGCTGCCTGCTTGGCCGCGCAGCTGATGGTCAAACGCTGTCCGGGATGGATCAGGTTGGGGTTGCGGATGCCGTTCTCAGTGGCGATGTCCCTGTATGCCTCCATAACGCCGCAATAACGCAGCGCGATTCGGGACAGGGTGTCCCGGCGAACCACCTGGTGGGTGGCAGTCGCCGCAGCCGATTCAGCCGCGAATCCCAGGGTGGCCAAGACAAGAATAGCCCAAACTGGATTCAAATTTCTCTTCATGACGTTCCTCCGTCCGATTTGTGATTGTGCTGTAGGAATGCTCCTACCGCTCAATACAAAACAATGGGGTAGGAGGAAATAGGTTTGGTGCTGCCAGGGCTTTACAAGGCAACATTGGATACTACTACATTTTGGCTCATGCGTCAAGGGTTAGCCGGTCAGGATTGAGTGATATACTGTAGGCATACAGGGGCGTCCAGAATACCACTAAAATACGCATATTTTGCCGCAAAAATGATTCACCTCAAGTACGCCAACTGGAAATACAAGAACACGGCCCTTTTGGCGGCTAGCGTGCTGCTCCTCCTCATATTCGCCGACCACGCCCTGGTCAGGGGGTTTATCGCCGGCATCGGCGGGCTGGGATACGTCGGACTGTTCTTTGCCGGGTTTTTTGTCGTCTCAACTTTTACCATCGTCCCGGCGACTATCGTGCTGGCTGAGATGTCTGATACGTTCACGTATTGGGAAATGACGGCGGTGGTCACGCTGGGCATAATTCTGGGTGACTATGTCATGTTCCGGTTCATCCGCGACACGATCAGCGAGGAACTCAAGCCGCTCCTGGATTACATCGGCGAGGAAAAGCACGTCCGCCGCCTGTTTCATTCGCCGCTCTTTGGTTGGCTGACCCCGGTCATAGGCGCGGTCATAATCGCGTCTCCGCTGCCGGACGAGATCGGCTTGGGGATAATGGGCATGCAGCACATGAGCACGCCCAGGTTCCTGGCCCTGGTCAGCGTCATCAACTTCATCGGTGCCATGCTCCTGGTCAGCCTGCTGAAATCTTTTGCCTGATTATCCAGGCATTGGGTCAGAATGAAGTCCTCATTTGTGCAAAATGACGGTTGAGGATCGCGGCCTGGCTGGTAGAATGGTCATGTAGGAATGCATCTGGCGGAAAACGGACCGCATTAACCATGAAAGGACTAGCATGAACTTTCTCGCATGGATTGTCATGGGCGCTCTCGCCGGCTGGCTAGCCGACATCGTGGCCGGACCCGATTCCGGCCTAGGAAGAGGTTCAAACGTGGTCGTTGGGATACTGGGTTCGCTGATGGGCGGTTGGGTCGTTGCCCTCTTTGGCAGCCCTAACCTGACCGGTTTTGACCTGTATGGGTTCCTGGTCGCCTCATTGAGCTCTATCGTCTTCCTGGGGCTGGTACAGGCCTTCCAGAGGCCGGCCCTGAGGTAATACAGAAAGCAAAAACCGCCCATTAGGGCGGTTTTGAATTGCTTCCTTCTTAGCTTAGGCCCAGGATGGCCTTGATTTTCTGCTCGATGACCGCCTTGGGGGCGGCCCCGACGAACTCTCCGATGATCTTGCCGCCCTTGAAGACCTTGAGGGATGGGATGCTGAAGACCTGGAAGCGGGAGGATGACTGGGGATTCTCGTCGACGTTGCACTTGCCGACCTTAAGCACGTCCTTCATCTCTACCGCGATCTCGGTAACGGCCGGGGAGACCATCTTGCAGGGCACGCACCACGGCGCCCAAAAGTCCACTAACACCGGCTTGTCTCCGCCCAACACTTCCTGGTCAAAGTTCTGATCCGTAATTTGTACTTCCATAAGTCCTTTCAGCCGTGTCCCTCTTCCAGGGGTCCGCCGTTAGTTGGTATGCCAATTTATTATAGTGGCCCAGCTTGCCGGCTGTCAAAGCTTTGAAAATCGCCAGGAATCTTGTATTATGCTTAGGATGCTTAACAACACCAGAAACCAAAAGATTGCCTCGGGCATTGCCGCGGGTCTATGCGTCCTGACCGTGGGACTTGTCCCGAACTGGGAATACACGCGGCCTCAGCTGGAAAAGCTCCAGGTACTGGGCGGCAGGCGCATGGCGCCCGTCTCTGACCAAACCGCGGCACCGGAGCTGGCGGCCATTTCCGAAAGCCCGGTTCTTTCCGCGCGCGCAGCCCTGGCCTACGACTTCCAGAGCGGCAGCATCTTATACGCCAACAGCTTTGACGAAAAAATGCCCGTGGCCAGCCTGACCAAGCTCCTGGCCGCGCTGGTCATCATGGATTCGGGCAAGGTCAACACGGTGGTCGAGGTTACGGAAGAGGACATACGCGTGATTGGCGTCAATACCGGGCTGGTGGTGGGCGAGAGGATCATGGGCGGCGAGTTGCTTAAGGCGATGCTCATAGCGTCGCACAACGACTCGACGCGGGCCTTGTGCCGATACGTCGGCGGGACGCTGGATGAGTTCGTCAGGATGATGAACGAGAAGGCCCGTGCCTTGGGCATGCAATCCACCCGCTTCACCAACGTCAACGGGTTTGACGACGCCGGACACTACTCGACCGCCCAGGACATGAGCCTGGTCCTGAAGGAGTTCCTGTCCAACCCGACCCTCAGCGAGATCGTGAAGACCAAGGAAACGGTCATCAAGCCGGTCAACCTGCCGTTCGACCACCGCATCAAGACCACCAACAAGCTGCTGCTGGAAGATCCCACCGTGGTCGGCGTGAAGACCGGTTACACGACGGAAGCCAAGGGGAACCTGGTCATCCGGTCCATCGACGGCAAGGCCGACGTGGTGACCATCATCCTGGGCAGCGACGACCGAGAGGCTGACAGCCGGAAAATTCTGGATTGGATATACACAGTTTACCGCTGGTAGCCAACTTGCTTTTGCAGGGTTAAATATTGTATAATTTAGAGGCAAATCCGCTGTGGATAGGCCTCTATTTTAATCAATTCGGAAGCAAAATGAATACACCTGAAGCCCTGACCAAAGTCTTCAGCCTGGCGGCGATTTCCTTTGTCCTCGCAATGGCCCTGACGCCCGTTCTGACCAAGTTCCTCTACAAGTACAAGATGGGCAAGCAAATCCGCAAGGACGGCGATACGCCCGTCTTCTCCCAGCTCCACGAAAAGAAGCGCGGCACCCCCACGATGGGCGGCATTCTGATCTGGTTCACCACCATCCTGCTGGCCCTGGCCTTCTGGTTTTTCGACCGGGTGGCCGGCTGGGAGTTTTTCCATAACCTCAACTTCCTGACAAGACAGCAGACCCTGCTGCCCATGGGCGTTCTCCTGGCCAGCGCCTTGCTTGGCCTTCTGGACGATTACCTGGGCATCCGGGGCATCGGCAGTGCCAAGGGCGGCGGCTTGAGGTCCAGGCAACGGCTGTTGCTGTACGGCCTGGTTGCCGCCGTCGGCGCATACTGGTTCTACTACAAGCTGGAGTTCGACATGCTTTACGTGCCATTCGTCGGCAACCTCAGCATAGGCTGGTGGTACATCCCGCTGTTCATATTCGTGGTCATCGCGACCAGCCACTCGACCAACCTCACGGACGGACTGGACGGCTTGGCTGGCGGCGTGCTGGCCACCATGTTCTTCGCCTATGGCATAATCGCGTTTAACCAGGGCAGGTTTGAGCTGGCTGCGCTGACCGCTGTAATTGGCGGGGCATTGCTGGCGTTCCTCTGGTTCAACATCTATCCGGCGCGGTTCTTCATGGGTGACACGGGTTCCATGTCCTTGGGCACCGTGCTCGCGGTCATCGCCTTTTTGACGAACTCGGTCCTGATCCTGCCCATCGTCGGGATAATCCTGGTCATGGAATCGGGGTCAGTCATCGTCCAATTGTCCAGCCGCCGCCTGCGCGGCAAGAAGGTCTTCCTGTCAGCGCCCATCCATCACCATTTTGAGGCGGTCGGGTGGCCGGAAACAAAGGTCACCATGCGCTTCTGGGTCGTCTCGGCTGTGGCAGCCATGGCTGGCGTGGCCATTGACCTGCTTGGCCGGTAATTTTTTTGCGTAACTAAACATAAACAAAATGTACGACATACTCATCAAGAACGGTACGGTCATAGACGGCACGGGGAAGACCCCTGTGCTGGCTGACGTCGGGATCGCGGGCGGACTGATCACGGACATCGGCCTGGGTCTTAGGGCGGACAAGGCCGAGCGCGTCATAGACGCCAAGGACCATTACGTCACGCCGGGCTTCATCGACATCCAAAACCATTCGGACTCCTACTGGACGCTATTTGACCAGCCGGAACAGAAGAGCCTCCTGGCGCAGGGCATAACCACCATAGTCACCGGCAACTGCGGATCATCGCTGGCGCCGCTGACTTCCCCCGAATCCCTCAAGACCATCCAGAAGTGGCATAACTTAAGCGGCATAAACGTCAACTGGTCGTCGTTCCATGAGCTGCTTGAGATGATCGCGGCATCGCCGCGCGGCGTCAACGTGGCCGGCTTGGTCGGGCACGCCACCCTGCGCCGCGGCATCCTGGGCGACCAGCCGCGCCTGGCCAAGCCGGAGGAGATCTCCGTCATGGAAAGCCTGCTGCAGGTCGCGCTCAACGAGGGCGGCATGGGCCTGTCCATGGGCCTGGTTTACGCCCATGAGGTCGATTCCGGCACCGAAGAGCTGCTCCGGCTGACCAGGCACCTCAAGAAATCTGACAAGTACCTGAGCATCCACTTGCGCTCGGAGGGCGGGGCGGTGCTGGACGCCGTGGACGAGGCCATCAACCTGGCCGCCAAGTGCGAGGTGCCGGTCAAGATTTCCCACCTCAAGGTCCGCGGGCGCAAGAATTGGCACAACTTTGATCGCGTGGTCAGCAAGCTGGAGAACGCCTACCATCAGGGCATCAACGTGACCTTCGACGCCTACCCTTACAGCTCGTCCTGGTCCGTGCTCTACACCTACTTGCCGCGCTGGGCGTATGAGGGCGGCCGCAACGAGATCCTTCGCCGCCTGGCCGACGCCACTGACCGCCGCAAGATTTTGGACTACCTCAAGGGCCAGGACTACGACTACGGCATGATTACCGTGGCCACGGCCGAGGGCCATTCCGGCTTTCAGGGCAAGACCATCCGGCAGATCGCGGCCAACCAGGCCACGTCCAACGAGGAAGCCATGCTCAACCTGATAGCCGCCAGCCAGACGCAGGTCATCGTCTTTGACCACAACCTCAATGAGGAGCACGTCGAGCTCTTCCTTTCCAATCCTCTGGGCATGGTTGCCACCGATGGCGCCGGGTACAACTCGGAAGTGCCGGAACTGGTCCACCCGAGGTGCTTCGGGACCATGCCGAGGTTCCTCAAGATGGTCCGGGAGAAGCGGATCATGCGCTGGGAGCAGGCCATCCCCAAGATGACCAGCGAGCCGGCAAGACTGCTTGGCCTCAACGAGCGCGGCACGCTCAAGAAGGGCGCCGCCGCTGACGTGGTCGTGTTCGACCCGCTGTCCATCCAGGACCGCGCCACGTATGACCACCCGTTCGGCCACCCGATAGGGATAAACTCGGTCATGGTCAACGGGCGCGTGGCCTGGGACGCCAACCAGTTCGTGGGTTCATTCGGCAAGGTAATCAGGAGATAACCGGAGAGACAGGCATGCTTGAACAACTGAAAGGCAAACGCATAGCGATTTTGGGGTTTGGCCAGGAAGGCCAGGCCTGTTTGTCTTACCTCATGCGGCACGAAATCAAGCCGGCTGCCGTCCTTGACCTCGCGCCTGAGCCCGCCGCCGCCATCCCCGGCGGTATAAAGTATGTAGGCGGGGAGCCATACCTCGACTCTCTGAATGACTACGATTTCATATTCCGCTCGCCTGGCTTGCCCAGGATGCACCCCAAGCTTTTGGCCTACCCTAACCAGGACGCCATTTACAGCCAGACGAAACTTTTTTTTGACCTTTGCCCAGGCATGATAGTGTCCGTCACCGGCACCAAGGGCAAGACGACCACCGCCTGCCTGCTGGCGCAAATTTTCAACGCCGACGGGAGAAAGGTCTGGATGGGCGGCAACATGGGCACTCCGATACTTGATTTCGTGGACGACATCAAGCCGGATGACGTGACGGTGCTGGAGCTATCCAGCTTCCAGTGCCAGGACCTGCACAAGAGCCCGCACATCGGCGTCATCCTCAACATCACCCAGGATCACCTGGACGACGGGACGTTTCGGCCGTCGTCACATTCCACCCACCAGGAATATGTCCTCGCCAAGGCCAACTTGATCGCCCACCAGGGGCCTGGTGACGTGGCGGTGCTGCATCCCGCGCTCGGTCCCGAATTTACCGGATCAGTAAAAGGCAGGAAGGTCATCATCGACCCGAAGTCCGCGGCCAAGTACAGGCGGAAGATTTTGGGCGACCACAACCTGGACAATATCGCGGCGGCCGCCGCCGCCGCCGCGGCGGCAGGCGTCACCGAAGAAGTCATCGCCAAGGCCGTGGAGTCGTTCGCCGGGGTCCCGCAACGGCTGCAGAAGGTCACCGAGTCAAACGGCGTCAGCTACTACAACGATTCGGCCAGCACCAACCCCGACTCGACCATCGCGGCCATATCCTCATTCACCCAGCCGATCATCCTGATCGTGGGCGGCTCGGAGAAAAACCTGGATTTCACCGCACTCGGCAGGAGGATAGTGACCGCTCCTAACGTCAAGGGGCTGGTGGTCATAGGCCAGGTCGCGCGCAAGATCCTGGCCGCCGTCAAGGGCTTTGCCGGGCAGACGTCGGCGGGCGCCAGTGACATGGCCGAGATCATAGCGCAGGCCCGGTCCATGGCCGAGCCAGGCGACGTCATCCTGCTTTCCCCAGGAGCGGCGAGTTTCGGCATGTTCAGGAATTCCAAGGACCGCGGCAACAAGTTTGACCAGGAGGCCATGAGGTCATGAAGAATTCCGCCATGCCCAAACCCGATTACGCGCTGCTGGGCATAGTCCTGGCACTGTTGGTTTTTGGCATGTTGGCATTGTCATCGGCTTCTTCAGTCATCGCGCATGAGAACTTCGGCAACTACAGCCACTACTTCTTCCGCCAGCTGTCGTTCGGCGTGGTGCCTGGCCTGCTGCTCATGTACGCCGCGGCCAAGTTCCATTATGTGCGCTGGCAGGCCCTGGCGCCGCTCATGGTCATCGCGGGCATCGGCCTGCTCATCGCGGTGTTCATCCCGGGAGTGGGGTTTGGTGTGGGCAACTCGAACATGTGGATCGACTTCAAGTATTTCCTGTTCCAGCCATCGGAGCTGATGAAGCTGGTCATTGTCATCTATCTGGCGAGCTGGTACGACAAGCGCGCTGACCGCGCCCAGGACCTGTATTACGGCTTCCTGCCCATCCTGTTCATCGTCGGCCTGATTGCCGGGCTGATCATGCTCCAGCCCGACTTCGGGACCATGATCGTGCTGAGCCTTATCGCAGCGACCATGTTTTACATAGGGGGCGCACGGATGAAGTACATGCTGTCGGCCGGCGGAGTCATGGCCGTGCTGGTCTGGATCCTGGTCAAGGCCGCGCCTCACCGCCTCAACCGCATCCTGGTCTTCTTTAACCCGGACATCGACACGCGCGGCATCTCCTACCAGATCAACCAGGCGCTCCTGGCCATAGGGTCCGGCGGCCTGTGGGGTTACGGGATAGGCCAGTCGCGCCAGAAGTTCAACTACCTGCCGGAGGCCATCGGCGACTCCATCTTTGCCATCATGTCGGAGGAGATGGGTTTCGTCCGCATGCTCATCATCCTGCTGCTGTTCCTGGCCTTCGCCTTCCGCGGCTTCAGGATAGCCAAGAACTCGCCTGACCTGTTCGGCAAGCTGGTCGCGTCCGGCATCACTTCTTGGATCATCATCCAGGCGCTGATCAACATCGGCGGCATCACCGCCATCATCCCGCTGACCGGCGTGCCGCTGCCATTCATCTCATACGGCTCCACGGCCATGGTCGTGTCGCTCCTGGGCGTGGGCATCCTGCTGAACATTTCCAAGCACCCCGAGGCGGAGGAAAAACCATGACGTACGGACTCAATCCCAACTCGGATTTCAGGATGGTCCGCAAGCGGAAGCCGCGCAAGGCGCGCGCCATCCCGCACATGAGCGAGGCCATGCCCCGCGGCATAATTCTTGCCGCCGTCATTCCGCAGGCGAAGGGCGCGACTGCCGGCAAGCCGCCGCACAGCAAGGCGCGGCCAGTCAAGCAAGCCGACCGAACCCTTCCGGCGGGCACTTTTCTCCGGCCGCGCCGGGCATTCTCTTTTGCCGCCTTGGCGCCTGCCGTGGCTGGCTTCATCATAATCACCCTGCTGGTCCACTCCGGCTCCTACCTGACCAGCGCAAAGGACGCGTCCGGCGTCGTGCTGGGCGCCGCGACCTCGGCATATGAGGATCTCGACGCGGCGAACAAGAGCCTGGAAAGCCAGGATTTCGGCTCGGCTGCGCAAAGTTTCGGCTCGGCGCAGTCCAGCCTGCTGGCCGCCCAGTCCGAACTCGAGAAGTTCAAGGCGCTCATGGCGCTGGCCCCGCCAGCCCGCAGCGCCGACAGCGTCCTGACCGGCGCCTACTTTCTGGCCGAGGCCGGCAAGAACCTGGTCCAGGCCATGCAGCTGTTCGATGACCTGTCCGTGGACCGCTCCGGCATCACCTCCAGCGGCTACGCGGACAGGCTCAAGGCCAACCGCCAGCTCCTGGCCAACAGCCTCCTCATGCTTGACTATGCCGACAGGAATTTTGACGCCGCCGGTGACCTGCCTGGAAATTTCGCCGAAACCCTGGACCACGCCCGCGGCCAGGTCAGCACCCTGAAATCGGTGCTCAAGGACCTCCTGGACTTGGGAGACCTGTTCCTGTCGTTCTTCGGCGACCAGCCCAAGACTTATCTACTGGTCTTCCAGAATTACGACGAGATGCGCGCGACTGGCGGCTTCATTGGGACTTACGGAGTATTGCGCTACAACAACGGGCAGATAGAGAAGCTCAAGATCCAGAGCGTCTATGACCTGGACGGCAGCCTGACCAAGCAGATCGCCGCACCCGGGCCGTTCCAGCCGGAAATAAGGAAGTGGGGCATGCGCGACGCCAACTGGTTCGCCGATTTCCCGACCACCGCCCGAAAGCTTCTGGAGTTCTTCGAGTACGGCTCCGAGACCGCCGACGGCGTTATCGCCATGACGCCCTACGTCTTCAGCGAGATCCTCAAGCTCGTCGGACCCATCGAGATGCCGGCCTACGGCGTGACCCTGACCGCGGACAACTTCCAGGACATCGTCCAGCTTGAGACCTCGGTCAACTACGACAGGAAGCTCAACCAGCCCAAGAAGTTCCTGGACGACTTCACGCCGGTGCTCCTGGACCGCATGTCCACCCTCCAGAAGGAGGAATGGTTCGCCGTCTTCCAGATCCTGCAGGACACCTTCCTCCAGAAGCACATGCTCATATACAGCGGTGATGTGGCCGTGCAGGGCAGGATCGCGGCCATGGGCTATGACGGGCGGCTGCTCCAGACCGACGGCGACTACCTCAGCATAGTCAACTCCAATCACGGCGGGACCAAGACTGACCTGGACATCAGGCAGTCAGTCAGCTTCAGGTCCGAGTTCTCACAGGACGGCAGCATCGTCAACACGGTCAAGATCACCCGCGACAACACGGCCGACGAGCGCAACCTGAACTTCATGCGCATCCTGGTCCCCGAAGGCAGTAGGCTCATATCCGCCCGCGGGTTCCTGGACAAGCCGCAATACTCGTCGTCGTCGGAAGGCTATGACACGGACCCCGACCTGGCCGGCTGGGACGGCGCCGCTGGCGTGGGCAACACGGCCACCCGCCGTGAGACCGGCAAGACCGCGTTCAGCGGCTGGACCGAATCCCCGGCAGCGGGCCAGTCCGAGGTGGTCCTGACCTACGAGCTGCCATTCAGGCTGAATCTAGGCTTCCTGAACCGCACCGACACGCACAGCCTGGTGTTCCAGAAGCAATCCGGCAGCCTGGGCACCGAACTGGCGGGCGAGTGGGCGCTGTCTGGCCAGAGTGCCGACTGGCTCAGCGACAACGCCTGGGTAGAAGGCCGGTCAATCAAGTTCGAGTCTGACGGCATGACTGACGAATTATTCGGCGCATCCCTGACCAAATGACCCAACCCGGCGGCAAAATGGACTACGGCGTGAAAAAAGCCACGATGATCATCGCGGGGTTTTCCGTCCTGGCAAAAATCGTGGGCCTGGCCCGTGACGCCCTGTTCTCCAACATGTTCGGCACCGGCGAAATCATGGATGCCTACTTCGCCGCCTTCCGCCTGCCTGATTTCATCTTCAACCTGCTCATCCTGGGCACGTTCTCCGTGGCCTTCATCCCGGTCTTCTCAGAATACCTGGTCCGCGACCGCAAGCGGGCCTACGAGCTCGCGTCCAGCATCCTGAACTTCACCCTGGGCATGGTCGCGGTCCTGAGCGTCATAGGCCTCCTTTTCCTCCAGCCGCTGGTCACCCTCATCGCGCCCGGCCTGGAAGGGGAGACCCGCGAGCTGACGGTGACCTTCACCCGCATCTTCCTGCTCTCGCCCATCTTCCTGACCATCTCGTCGATAGTCTCCAGCATCCTCAACGCGGAAAAGCGGTTTGCCCTGGTCTCGGCGGCGCCGGTGGTCTACAACCTGTCCATCATGTTCGGTGCGGTGGCGCTGTACCCGCGCATGGGAGCCGCGGGGCTGGCTTGGGGCGTGGTGCTCGGTGCCGTCCTGCACCTGCTGGTCCAGCTGCCCGGCCTCAGGAACGTCGGCTTCAGCTACAAGATGGCCTTGGACCGGTCTGACCCGGCCTTCAGCAAGTTCTGGAGGCTGTACTGGCCGCGGGTGCTGTCCATGGGAACAAGCCAGGTCACCCTGCTTATCGCCACGTTCTTCGGGTCCTACCTGGGGACCGGCGCGCTGTCCTCCTTCTATTACGCCAATAACTTGCAGGGCGTCTTCCTCAGCATCTTTGCGGTGTCGTTCGCGCTGGCCGTCTTCCCGCTGCTCTCCGACCTGTACAACCAGAAGGACGATGACGGCTTCCGGGACGTCATTGCCAAGACCACCAACCAGATCCTGTTCTTTATCATACCCCTGTCCGCCCTCATGCTGGTCCTGCGGGCGCAGATCGTCCGCCTCATGCTGGGCGTGGGCGCCGGCACGAGTTTCAGCTTTGATGACGTTCGCCTGGTCTCTCTTAACCTGGGCCTGTTTGCGGTGTCTCTGTTCGCGCAAGCCCTGATCCCGCTGTACAGCCGGGCATTCTATGCCCGCCAGAACACCCAGACGCCCATGATGGTCGGGTTCCTGGTCATCGCGGTCAACATCGTGGCCACATACTTTGCCGTCATTCATTACGGGGTGCCGGGCATGGTCCTGGCCTTCAGCCTGACCTCCGTCCTGCACCTGATCATCCTCTTGATGGAATTGCACCACCGCCTGGGCCACCTGCAGGACGAGTACCTCCTGCTCAACTCGGTCAAGATCATCATCGGGTCCCTGGCCGGCGCGATCGCCTCCTATGTGGCCCTCTACCTCATTGCGCCAGTCGTGGACATGTCCACTTACTGGGGCATATTGATTCAGGGCGGCGGTTCTGGCATAATAGGCATCTGCGTTTACCTCGGCGCGGCGTGGTTCCTGAAGGTCGACGAGTCCGACCACATAATCCGCCTGGCCAAGTCAGCCGTCGCAAAATCCGCGAAACCCTTTTACTACATCACCAACATCTGGAGCTAATGCAAGACAAGATCCGCAACTTCTGCATAATCGCGCACATCGACCACGGCAAGTCCACGCTGGCCGACCGCCTTTTGGAAATGACCCACACCGTCAGCAAGCGCGAGATGAAGGACCAGCTCCTGGATACCATGGACCTGGAGCGCGAGCGCGGCATCACCATCAAGCTCCAGCCGGTCCGCATGGAATGGAACGGCTACGTCTTTAACCTGATAGACACCCCGGGTCACGTCGATTTCACCTATGAGGTCTCCCGGTCCCTGGCCGCCTGCGAAGGCGCCATCCTGGTGGTCGACTCGACCCAGGGCATCGAGGCCCAGACCCTGGCCAACATCCACCTGGCCCAGGCGCACAACCTGACTATCATACCCGTGGTCAACAAGATCGACCTGCCCAACTCCGACCGCGAGAAGACCTCGGACGAGATGATCAAGGCTTTTGGGTTCAAGCCGGAGGAGATCCTCTATGCCTCCGGCAAGTCCGGCGAGGGCGTGGAGAAGATCCTGGAGGCCGTGGCCGAACGCATCCCGGCCCCAGCCGGCCAGGTCGATAAGCCGCTGCGCGCCCTCATCTTTGACTCGACGTATGACCAGCATCGCGGCGTGGTCAGCTTCATCCGCGTCATGGACGGGAGCATTTCCAAGAACCAGAAAATCCAGATGCTGGGCACCAACACCACGGGCGACGCGCTGGAGGTCGGCTACTTCAAGCCCAAGTTCCTCCCGAATCCCAAGATCGATACCGGCGAGGTCGGTTACATCGTCACCGGCCTGCGTGACGTGCGCAAGGCGCGTGTCGGCGACACCATCACCATAGTCGGGTCCAAGGACGTCCACCAGCTGCCGGGCTACAAGCAGGTCACGCCCATGGTCTATGCCAGCATCTTCCCAATGAGCGGGGAGGATTATCCCTCCCTACGCGACGCCATCGAAAAACTGAAGCTGAACGACGCCGCCCTGGAATTCGAGCCGGAAAACATCCCGGCCCTCGGCTTCGGCTTCCGCACCGGCTTCCTGGGGCTGCTTCACATGGACATCGTCCAGGAGCGCCTGTCCCGCGAGTTCAACCTCGACCTCGTCCTGACCGCGCCGTCTGTGGAGTACAAGGTCAACCTGACCGACGGCACCCAGAAGACCATCCACACCCCGGCTGAATTGCCAGACCCATCCACATTCAAGAGCATAGAGGAGCCATGGGTCAACGTGGAAATCATCACGCCCCAGGCGTATATAGGGGGCATCCTGGAGCTCATCACCGGGCGGCGCGGCATTTACGGCAACATGGACTACCTGAGCAACGACCGCGTCCTGATTTCCGCCCAAATGCCGCTGGCCAACATAATCATCGATTTCTATGATAAACTTAAGAGTGTCAGTTCCGGCTACGCCTCCCTGAACTACGAGCTGCTCGATTACCGGCCTGATGACCTGGTCAAGCTGGACATATTGGTCGCCACGGAAGTCGTGGAGGCATTGTCCATAATCGTCCACCGCAGCCTGGCGGAGAGCGAGGGACGTTCCCTTACCGCCAAGCTCAAGACCCTCATCCCGCGCATGCAGTTCGAGATCGCCATCCAGGCGGCCATCGGCGGGAAGGTGGTGGCCCGCGAGACCATTTCCGCGGTCCGCAAGGACGTCACGGCAGGCCTGTACGGCGGCGACGTCACCCGCAAGATGAAGGTCCTCAAGAAGCAGAAGGAGGGCAAGAAGCGCCTCAAGCGCATCGGGTCAGTGGATATCCCCCAGGAAGCGTTCCTGGCCATACTTAAGAAATAAACCACATGAGAAACAGGGAGACATTAAAGCGAGTCTGGGTCATCATCGGCCTGGTCATGATTTTTGGCATGCTCCTCATGACGATCGCGCCGGCGTTCCTGACCTGATGGAACTCCAGACCCTTCTGAGGTCCAGGTGGATGACCGGGGTTCTGGTGGCCGTATTGGGCGTGGTCGGGTTCGTGACTGTCGAGCTTTACATGCAGAAGCGCCAGGTCGATGCGGAAGTCGCCAAGCTGGAGGCCCAGTCCGGTGAGCTGTCCCGCAACAACAAGGATCTGTCCGAGCTGATCAAGTACATGGACACGCCGGAATACAAGGAACGGGAGGCCCGAGAGAAGCTCAATTTGAGCAAGGACGGGGAGCAGGTCGTGGTCCTGCCCACGGACGACGAGCTGGCGGCGCTAGGCGGCCAGGCGTCGGCAGTCACCCGGTCCAACCCGCAAAAATGGTTTGATTATTTTTTCCAATAAGATGAAACTGACCCACAAGAAAATCGTCGTGTTCTCGTCCATAGGGATCGCGGCCTTGGCAGGCTTGTCCCTGCTTTTGGCTTACTGCACCAGCTCCCGTGACCCGCTGACCGTGTCGTTCAAGCGCCTATACCCGGCGATGATGGTCGGAAACCGGCTGATCAGCATCAACGACCTGGAACAGTCGCGGACCGTGGCGGCCAGCTTCGGAGTCGGCCAGGAACAAGCCGACAGGCGCCAGGTTAATACCGAGAAGTCGATCATGCTGGCCCGTGACATGAGCCTCCGGGTAAGCAATGACCAGCTCGCTGACGAGACGCTGTTTTACACCAAGGGCAACACCGCCGAGTACCGCGCTCTCCTGGCCAAGCACTACGAGGGATCCGAGCGCGAGTTCTACAAGTTCGTGATCATTCCGCAGGCCGCAGACGCCCAGCTCCGAATGAAATTCTACAATGACATAAACGACACCAGTCCGGCATACAAAAAGGCCCAGGACGTCCTGGAACGCCTGAGCAAGGGTGAAAAATTTGAGGACCTGGCCAAGGCCGAGAGTGCGGACCAGGCCACGGCCCAGTTGGGCGGTGATCTGGGATTTTACGAGACCGGGCAGCTGCTGCCGGAGCTTGAGGACCAGGTCAGCGTCAGCGCAACCGGCGAGTATCGGAAGGACATCATCACGAGCCGCCTGGGCTACCACCTCATCTACCCGGTACAATATTCCAACACCGGAGGAAAAAAGCTCTGGCACGTCAAGCATATTCTGTTTGTGCCGGATGGCTACAGCCAGTGGCTGGACCAGCAACTGGAGAAAATAGGCGTAAAAGTCTTCCTGAAATAAAAAATGGCAGCCGCTACGGGACTCCCTGTTGATATAGTAGCATATTTAGGTGATTTTGTCAATAGAGTTTGCAGACTGAATACATAGAATATATAATGAAAATGCGGTTAAAACTGCATTTTTTAATTCGCGGGATTAGTATAATGGTAGTACGAGACCTTCCCAAGGTTTAGGCACGGGTCCGATTCCCGTATCCCGCTCCAAATAATGAAATACGACAAGCTCATCCGCGATCTCATACCCGCCAGGATGGATTCCAAGGGCGTCAAGTATAAGCTCCACGCGGCAACGGACTCAGAATACCTGGTCAAACTGCGGGAAAAACTGCAGGAAGAGGTCGCTGAGTACCTGAAGGATTTGAATACTGAAGAATTGGCTGACATCATGGAGGTCGTCCGCGCGCTGGGCCAGGCGCACGGGACCAGCCCAGAGGAACTTGAGGCCATCAGGCAACGGAAGTCTAAGGAACGCGGGACATTTGCCAAACGACTGATACTGGAAGAGTCAGAGGATTAAACATTGAAATGAAAAAATCATCCAACGCCCTCAAGCTGCTCAACAAGCTCAATGCCGAATACTCCCGGCTGCTTTCCGAATTCGAGAAGCACTTCTGGATCTCCTACATGGGCGACCATTCCGTGGACGCCAAGATGAACGCGGCCCAGAAGACCCGTGACGCCTTCGAGGCAAGCAGGACCCTGGCCAACGAAGTCCAGGAAGCCATGACCGGCGCCAGCGCTAAGGAGAAAATTCGGCTCGGCTATTGGCAGAAGTTCTTCCAGAAGTACCAGTTGCCGGACAAGGCCCTGAGAATCAAGGAGAAGGTGGACGCCCTTGAATCCAGGCTCATGGCCAAGAAGTCTCACGCCAAGGAAGGCTACATCGACCCTTACGCCAAGAAATTTGTGGTAGCGTCACACCTCAAGATGCGCCAAATGGTGAGGACTCACGACGACGAAAGGATGCGCCGGGCCTGCTTTGAGGCGATAGAGGCCAAGTCGCTGAAGGATGTCCCCACATACGTCAGGCTGGTGGGCCTGCGCAATGAGTTCGCCCGCGCCTTGGGTTACAAGGACTTTTACGCGTTCAAGACCATGTCAGAGGAAGGCATGCGGTCTGGCGAGGTTTTCAAAATCTTCGACAAGATCTACCAGCGCACGAAGTACGCGTACGCCGACCTGCGCAAGATCGAGCGGGAAAAGATGAAGGGATTGCGCAAGCCATGGAATTTCTCCTACATGATGGCTGGCGACTTCACCAAGGAACAAGACCAGTACTTCCAGTTTGAGGAGGCACTGATCCGTTGGGGCCGGTCCTTTGCCGCCATCGGCATCGATTTCCAGGGCGCGACGCTGCAGCTGGACCTTCTGGACAGGAAAGGCAAGTACCCGAACGGCTTCTGCCATTATCCGCAGTCCGTCCGGTTCAAGGACGGCAGGCGCCTGTCCGGCGCCGCCAATTTCACCACCACCGTAGTCCCGGGCCAGGTCGGATCCGGCGCCATCGGCATGAACACGCTGTTCCATGAGGGCGGGCACGCCGCTGACCGCAACAACAGCCAGATGGAAGACGTCTGCCTGAACACCGAATACCCGCCGGCATCCACGGCCTGGGCGGAAACCCACAGCATGTTCCTGGACACCATGTTTTCCAGCGTGGAATGGCGGACCAGGTACGCCAGGAACGGAGCCGGCCAGGCGTACCCGTTCGACCTAGCCGAGCGCATGGCCAGGAAGCTCGCCCCGCTGGCCCCGCTGGAAATGAGCGGAATACTTTTTGTGGTCGATTTCGAGCGCCGCATCTATGCCGAACAGGCCCTGACGGAGAAAAAGGTCCTGGCACTGGCCAAGGCCGCCAGCCGGAAGTACCTGGACTACGACCGCGACACCTACTCCATCCTTTCGATTCCTCACATCTTCTCATGGCAGAGCGCCTGCTCCTACCACGGGTACGGGCTGGCAGAACTGTCCTTGGCGCAGTGGCGCGAGTATTTTTACGCCAAATACGGCTACATCGTGGACAACCCCAAAGTAGGAAAGGAGATGACCAGGGTCTGGAAGCTCGGCTCATCTCACACGTTTGCCGAGTTCGTGAAGCTGGCCACGGGCAAGGACCTGTCTCCTGAATCGTTCATCAGGGCCGCCACCCGCGGCACATCGGCCAAGATCTCCCTGGCCAAGAGGCGCCTCGAGCGGATGCGAAAAGTCCCGGAATACCGCGGCAAGGTCCGGCTGAACGCCACCATCCAGATGGTCCACGGCAAGCGCCTGGTTGCCGACAGCCGGCAGGGGTTCGAGAAAATGGCCCGGAAGTACGGCTTGTTCCTGGCCCGGATGGCCCGCAGGACGGTTTGAGCAAACCGCCAATCCACGCTATAATCATGTGGACCCATTTGCCGACGTAGCTCAGCTGGTAGAGCAATGCTTTCGTAAAGCAGAGGTCGTCGGTTCGATCCCGACCGTCGGCTCCATTAAAAGCCAAGACCCACCAAATAAAACGCCTGTCTTGCCGATTCGACGTTTTTTTCTGAGGATATCGGCGCAAATAATGGCAGATTCCACCCAAAAACCTGACAAATCCAGGTACAACAACTGGTCGATGATCAAACTGGCCTCGGAAATGGCCTTCATCATCGCCATCCCGGCAGTCGCCATGTCAATCCTTGGCCAGAAACTGGATGACGCTTGGGGCACGAACCCGTTGGTGACCCTGGTGGGCATCGTTCTTGCGCTGACCTTCTCGATCTACTCCATAAGCAGGAAAGTAATGGCTTACACCAAAAGATGATTCTTGCGCTGCCGCCCATCATGGCGGAACCTATTTATCACATCGCAGGCCTGGTGGTCATGGCATCCGAGAAGGTCATCAAGACCAAGCTGGACGCGGCCAAGGACCACGGGCTGGTGGCTGACGCCGTGAAAGGCCTCAAATGAAGCTGACCGCCCGTCAGTACGCCAAGGCCCTGCACGATTCCCTGCAGGACACGGCGGCCAAGGACCACGATACCGTCCTGGATAACTTCGCCAACGCCCTGGCCATGAACAACGACCTCGGAATGTTCAGCCATATCTCTGAGGAATACGACCGGCTGGAGAAGGAATCCAAGCGGATCAAGTTCGCAGAAGCCACGTCGGCGTCGCCGCTGGACAAGAAGACCGAGCAGGAGATAGTGGCCAAGCTCAACGGCATGGTCGCCGGCAGCGTGGAGCTCAAGAAGAAGATTGACGAGAAGATACTGGGCGGAGTGGTCATCCGGCTGGACGACACCCTCATAGACGCCTCGGTCAAGAACAGCCTGGAAGAATTAAAGAGCGAGATAGCCGAATAACATGAGCGACGTAAACGCGCAGCTGCGCGGTAAAATCGTGAAGGTAGGCGTCGGCACCTCCCTCATCAGCCCCACCCACGAGGTCAGCTTCCGCAAGGTCGTCTAACAGCCGCCTAACCGCAAAAAAAATGCCCCAGCTGCAAGCGGTCGCGTTGACTTCCGTCTCCCTGCAATCGGCGGGCAACCTCAAGAGCTATTTTGAGGATTGTCTCAACTGCTACCTCTACGAGGTCATTGAGGTCAACGAGGTCATCAACACTATTTATAACGAAGGCCCTGGCCGCGACGCGCTCTTCGAGAAGCTCGACGGCCTGTTCAAGGACAGCCCGAACGTCCGCATAATCATATTCAGCGAGCCGACATTAAGCGGCATGGCCAACCTGACCCATTACGAGGCGGCCAAGGGCGACAAGGAACAGCACGAGCTGTTCCTGCGCCACGCCGTCTCGATCCTGCACTCAAGGTACAAGGGCAAGCTGGTCGAGGTCCATGTCCCGGAAACCACAGGCGGCTCTTTCAAGAAAGTCGCCTAGTGAAGCCTTTCCAGGGCAGCAAAAAACTTGAAGCCTCCGGCCTGAAAATCGCCAAGCTCCTGCAGCGTGGCGGCTTTCAGGCCTTTTGGGTCGGCGGGACGGTCCGTGACCTGCTCCTGGGCCGGAAAATAGACAACATCGACATAGCCACGTCCGCGCGGCCGAGTGACGTAGAGAGGCTGCTCAAGAAGGTCGGCATCCCCAGCAAGGACTTTGGCAGGGCATACGGCACCATCCTGGCCGCCACCAAGGCCGGCCCGGTTGAAATCACGACGTTCCGGAAGGAATCCAATTACGCTGACCGGCGCCATCCGCAGGAAGTCGTGTTCGTGGACAGCTACCTGGAGGATTCCATGCGCCGCGACCTGACCATAAACTCCCTTTACCTGGACCCGGTGGCCGGGAAGCTGCTTGACCCCCAAGGCGCCGGGAAGGACCTTAAGGCCAAGCTCATCCGCTTCGTGGGCGACCCCAAGAGGCGCATCGACGAGGACGCCCTGCGCATGATGCGAGCCGCCCGATTCTGCGCCCAGCTTGGCTACAAGCTCGAGAAGAATTCCTTTGCCGCCATCAAGACGCGCGCCAAGTACATCCAGGAGATTTCCGGTCAGCGCATCAAGGCCGAGCTGGACAAGATGCTGGTCCTGCCCAACAAGCACGTCGCCGTCCGGCTGCTGGACGAGCTTGGCATGCTGCGGTTCATAATGCCGGAAGTCACCGCGCTCAAGACCGTCTGGCACAAGTCCCGGGTGTACCACCTGGAAGGCAGCGTGTTCGAGCACGCCATGCTTGCGCTGGAAAAAATCAGGATCGGATCGCCGGAGCTGGCATATGCCGCCCTGTACCATGACGCAGGCAAGGGCACCACTGGAAAGATGAGGTTGAAGGAAGAGGGGATGGCCATGTCCTTCCACGGGCATGAGGCGGCATCGTGTGAAATGATAGAAGCCTTGGCAAAACGTCTCAGGTTTCCAGGCAAACAAGCGCAACTCATCCTGTGGATAACTCGAATGCACATGGCCCGCGGCCCTTTCAGCCGTGACATGTCCTTAGAGAAGAAAGTTACGCTGGCCAGCCACCGATACTTCCCGGAGCTGCTCGAATTATGGAAGGCTGACGCTCTCTCTAACATCCGCATAGTCGACGGCAAGCGGCAACCCGGAAAGCCAATCGCATATGACCAAGGCCGCGAATTACTGGCAAACATCAATGCAAACATGAAATTGGCGGAGAAACTGTCCGGTGGCGCCCTGATAATCCGCGTGACGAAAATTAAATCCGGACCGGAAATCGGCAGGGCAAAGTCAGCGCTGCGCAATGAAATTATTTCCGGCGCAGTCAAAAATATTTCACAGGCGAAATATTTCCTGAAAAAATTCGCGCGACACGCTTGACAGCGCGTGCAATTTATTTTAGAATTAGATTGTAATTTTCATTTGTCTTCTCACCGAAAATTTTTCGGCTGAAAGAAAAAATAAAACACAATTAAGCCTTGCGCGATTAGTCCAAAAAATTATTCTGCGCAAGCACAAGGAACCTTCAAACAAAATGGCAAAGAAGAAGAAGGCCGCCAAGAAGTCCTCAAAGAAGAAGACTGGCGCCAAGAAGAAGCGATAGCTTCCTCGACACCCTGTCCCCGGACGGGGTGTTTTTTTGCCCGGTCCGGGACTTGATTTATTGCAGGAACCTGGTATAATCTATTGGCTACGGGATTGAAGGTTCTAGGTGACACATGAATCCGAAAACCTGTTTTTGTTTTAAAGGGCTCATAAACTGGCGACGCGGGGTAGAGAAATGGTATCTCGTTAGGCTCATAACCTAAAGATTGTGGGTTCAAGTCCCACCCCCGCAACCAATAAGGCTGGGTAGCTCAGTCGGTTAGAGCGAGGGACTCATAAGCCCTAGGTCGTGAGTTCGATTCTCACCCCAGCCACCAAAAAATCCGAAACGTTGCGCATTGCTCGCGTAGTGTAGTGGTTAACACGTCTCCCTGTCACGGAGAAGATCGTGGGTTCAACTCCCATCGCGAGCGCCAAAAGCCTGAATATCAATCCTGGTATGCAGGCTTTTTGTTTTGCCTGAAGCGGCCCGCGCCAATAAAAAAGCCGGGCACTAGGTGACCGGCATCTTCTCGACCAGCGAATTTTTCTCCTCGGACCATGTCAGCCCGATATCACAGAGCTCGCAGGAGACCTGCAGGCTGCTGTTGTTGCCGAAGATGAACCTGAACTCGTCATCCAGCTGGAAATCCTGCCCGCAGGTCGGGCAGGAAAGTTCGCCGCGGTCCAGCATGAAGAATGGCTCGGAGTCCACCGCGCCGCGACGGCCGTCGCTCATGCGGTAGTAGACCAGCCCGCCGCCGCTGTACCAGACGATGATCTGCAACTGGTTTCCAGACCCGTCGATGGCGACGTAGGTGCTGACGTCCCTGTGTCGTCTTGTCATCCATCCTCCATCGCCAAATAATACACCATTTCCGGAACGAAGCAAGCCGGAAAGCCGCCTAGATGCTATAATTCATCCATATGACAAGACACCTAAAGAACCTGGCCCACCTTGGCCTGGCCATCCTGGCTAACATGAGATATGGCTTTCCGTCGCGGAAATTGAAGGTCATCGGCGTGACCGGCACGGACGGCAAGACCACGACCACCAGCCTGATCCACCACATCCTGGACTCTGCCGGGCGCAAGGCAGCCATGATCACGACCGTCGGGGCGGCCATGGGCGGCCAGTCGGAACAGATGGGCCTCCATGTCACCACCCCGCCCTCCTTTGCCGTCCAGCGATTCCTCAAGCGAGCCTTGGATTCTGGCAGCGAGTTCGTCGTGCTGGAGACATCGTCACACGGCATTGATCAGAACCGCGTGTGGGGCGTCAGTTACGCCATCGCCGTGATAACCAACGTCACCCACGAGCACCTGGATTACCACAAGACCTTCCAGGCCTACGCCGGGACAAAGCTCAAGTTCATGAAGTCGGCGCCGGTGGCCATAGTCAACGTCGACGACAAGACCGTGGCCGGCTTCATTCCTCAGCTGACAGGCAAGGTCGTGACATACTCCCGCACGTCAGCAGCGGACGTTACCCCAGAGAGGTTCCCGTTCAAGTCCCCGCTGTTCGGCGACTTCAACCAGTCCAACGCTTTGGCCGCCATCGCCGCCTGCCGCGAGGCGGGCATCCCAGACCAGGCCATCCGCGACGCGCTCCTGACGTTCAAGGCCCCTGCCGGCCGGCAGGAAATGGCCCATGACGGGGAGTTCAAGGTCATGGTCGACTTCGCCCACACCCCGAACGCCGTGGAAAGCATCCTGCGCGAGGTCAAGGGGACCAATCCCAAGCGCCTTGTCCACTTGTTCGGCTCGCCGGGCCGCAGGGATGTGGACAAGCGCCCTCTCATGGGAGCCGCCTCATCCCGCTACGCCGACGTCATCATAGTCACCGCGGATGATCCGCGCGACGAGAGGGTGGAGGACGTCAACGCCGCCATCATCTCCGGCATCAAGGGCAAGTTCACCCGCGGCACCGACCTTTTTGAATTTTCTGACCGCATGGACGCGGTCAGCCACGCCCTGGGCAGCGCCCAGCCCGGTGACTTCATCCTCATGACCGGCAAGGGCCATGAGCCGACCTTGGCCGTCGGGGACAAGGAAATCCCCTGGGACGAGGCCAAGATAGTCCGCGACTGGTTCTTACGCAAATAAAAAAAGGACCAGGAAGAACCTAGTCCCGAACTACCGAACGCGAACCTCACGGTCGACGCGCGGCCTGCCCCTGCTGCCGTCGCTGAAAATGACGACGCCCGTCTTGGTGGCTGGTCTTGCGGAGGCCCGTGATGAGGCGCCGGCCTGCTTCTTAATTTCGTCCACCCTGCCGGCCAGAGCATGGAAGTCTAACGCCTGCTTGGCCTTCATGGCATCCACGTCCCGCCGGAGCTCGTAAATCTGCTGCCGGAGCTGCTGTTCGATGCCCCAGGCCTGCGTGGTTGAGGAGCTTGCCGCCGGCGCGCCAGACGCAGCAGAATCCTGCGGCTTGCGGTTGGCGTAAAAGAAGCCAACCAGGATGGCGAGCACCGCAATGGCGGCGGCGACCAGGAAGTAGGCCAGCAGGCCGTCTCTGAAGCCGTCTCTGAAGCTGGATACGCCGCTGGCCCGCTCTTCCGGCTCCGGATCAGCAGCAACCGCAGCCGGACCTGCCTCATCCTGTGGAACCTCTGGTGCGGGATACCGCGGGTCGTAGTCCTCAGAGGGGGTGAAACCCATGGACTGGACGGCCAGGCGCGAGAGCTGAAGAGCACTATAAGTATCGAGGTTGGTATCAGCCACCAGGATGTAGACGATCCGCAGCACGGCGTCGGGATTGTTCGAGATGCCGGCGCGACTTGCCAGGTCACGGAAATCGCCCTCCATCCGTGCCTGGCGCCCCTCGCCGAGAATGGTGGGGGCGGTCCTGCTGGCGGCCAGGTAATCTGTGACACCTAGGGCCAAGCTCTCGGGTGTGATCATTCTTTTATTCAAACTGTCCTCCTTTGGACTTTGGCAAGCAAAGGCATGCCGCGTAGGCCGCACTATACAACATCCTAACCAAATTAGCAAGGCCGTTTGGCCCATTCCAACCGCTTTGGTATAATCACCACATGGAATCAACCCAATTTTACGTACTCATAGCGATACTCATTGGCGGCTTCGGCGCCGCATTTTATTTCCTCAGGCCCAAGGAGCAGGTCAACGCGGACACCGAGGCCATGCGGATGATGACCGAGTGGATGAAGGACATCAAGGCCGGCACGGAGAGCACCAAGAGCTCCATGGAGCACGAGATCAAGGAGACCAACAAGGCCATCAACGAGCGCCTGGACAACGCCGGGCGGGTCATCGCCGCGCTGAGCAAGGAGCTGGGCAGCATGGGCCAGCTGGGACCGGACATCCGCCGCCTGTCGGAAACGCTGGCATCCTCCAAGATGCGCGGCAACTTCGGCGAGGAAATCCTGGAGAACATGCTGACTCAGGTCTTCCCCAAGGAGCTCTGCAAGTTCCAGTACCGCTTCAAGAACGGGGAAGTGGTCGATGCGGCCTTGACCATCGGCGGTCAGATCCTGGCCATCGACAGCAAGTTCAGCATGGAGAACTTCCGCATGTACAAGGAGTCCAAGGATGACGAGACAGCCGAGACGCTGCGCAAGGCCTTCCTCAAGGACGTCAAGAAGCGCATCGACGAGATCCACCGCAAGTACATCCTGCCGCAGGAGGGGACCTACGACTACGCCCTCATGTTCATCCCGAGCGAGGGCATTTACATCGAGGCGGCCGAGGACGTGTCCACCATGGCCTACGCCCGCGAGAAGAAGGTCTTCATGGTCGGCCCGAACACCCTCTACCTGACGCTGCAGACCTTCCTGGTGTCCTTGCGTGGCCAGCAGGTCAATAAGGCCGCCCAGAAAGTCCTGGCCATGATCAGCGGCATCAAGCAGGAATCAGACAAGTTCGGCAAGAACCTGGACGTCCTTGCCAATCACGTGAAAAACACCAATAATAACATGGGCGTCGTCCTGGACGGGTACGCCAAGCTCCGCGGCAACATCACCAACGCCTCCAGCCTGGAACTGGAAGCCGAGGCCCAGCCGCTGCCGCCGCCCATCGCACCAGACAAACTAATCTAAACAAATGAAAGCAGAACAACGAGTCGGAATTTTTGTGGACATACAGAACCTCTACTACACCGCACGCAACGTCTATAACAGCCGCGTGAATTTCGGCGCCATCCTCAAGGACGCGGTCGGCGACCGCCCACTGGTCCGGGCCATCGCCTACGGCATCCGGGCCCAGATGCCGGAAGAGGAGTCGTTCTTCGAGGCCGTCCGCAAGTCCGGCTTTGACCTCAAGCTCAAGGACCTCCAGACCTTTTACGGCGGCGCCAAGAAGGGTGACTGGGACACCGGCATAGTCATGGACATCATAAAGATGAACGCCAAGCTGGACACGGTCATCCTGGCCTCCGGCGACGGCGACTACATCCCGCTGCTGGAATACCTCCAGGTCTTGGGTCAGCGCGTGGAACTGGTCTCGTTCAGCAAGAGCACCTCGGCCAAGATGGGCGAGCTGGTCGACAGCCACCTGGACCTGGACGCCGACACCAAGAAGTACCTCATGCCGATCCGCGGCGGCGGCACTTCCCCCCGACGACGGCCGACAGGCTCACCATCCGCGGCATCGTCCCGGACGGCGACAATTCACCAATAGGCAGCCTAGGGCTGCCATGCGCGCCCGTAGCTCAGCGGATTAGAGCGTCTCCCTCCGAAGGAGAAGGCCGGCGGTTCGAATCCTCCCGGGCGCACCATATAACACCAACCAAAACCGGCATTTGCCGGTTTTATGTTGACAATTCCGCTGGCGGTGGTAAAATTTGCAGTACAGCGAGGCCAGTCCACCCGGATCAGACACCGGGGCTCACGGGCGGCCCGATGTGACAGGCGTGCCAGGATCGTTCCGCAGCAGCATGTGCTCGCAGCGGCTTGTTGTGAAACAGGCAACAGGAAGTCATCCTAGGACGTGGCCGGCAATGAAGACGCCGGCCGACTATCCCAATAGTCCAAGCACCTTTCGCTCGATCGTGCGCCACGGGAAATATCCGTGTCTCCGCCGCATTGCGCCAATGGTGGTCAGGCTGCACCAGCCTGGCAATAGTGGGTAGGCTTGCGTGAATACCCGCGAGTCTAGCGTATTCCCTGGGCAACGTCGCGCAGTCGCCTGGCACTTACAGCAGGGGCGCGTCCCACGCGTCAAAGATGCCGGCGGAGCCCAGAGGAATCCGCAAATCCCTCGAGGAGGATGTTCCGAGACCCGTTTGCAGTACCCCGCCACGCTTCGTGCTTGGCGGGCCTTTTTATACTTCCAATATCATGCCCGATTTGGCATAATGCCTAGGCTATGACTACCAAAAAGAAAGAAACATCCGACTTGCTGGAAGGCTCCAACCCCAGCCAGGTCAAGGCCATCACCCACGGTGAGGGCCCGCTGCTTATAATCGCCGGCGCCGGCACTGGCAAGACGTCCGTCCTGACCCGCCGCATCGCCTGGCTGTTAGAGCAGGGCCTGGCCCAGCCGGGAGAGGTCCTGGCGCTGACCTTCACGGACAAGGCGGCAGCTGAGATGCTCGACCGCGTGGACCAGATAATGCCGCTGGGCTATTCCGAGATGGCCATCCACACCTTCCATGCCTTCGCCAAGAAGGTCCTGGAGCTGCACGCCATGGACATCGGCCTGCCCGGCGACTTCCGGCTCATGACCGATACCCAGTCCTGGATGCACATGGACCGCCACCTGGACGACCTCGGTCTGGACTATTACCGTCCCATGGGCAACCCGGCCCGCCACATCCATGACCTGCTCGGCCACTTTGAGAAGGCCAAGAGGGAAGGCGTCACGCCGGCCCAGTATCTTGAGTACGCCCAGTCGCGGCAGCTGGCCGGGGACGCCCCGGAGATCAAGGTCACGGCCAAGGGCCGCAAGAAGAAGGCCGCCGCCGTCCCGGTTGAGGGGCCAACGGAAAATGACCCGGCGGAAGCTGGCCGCATCACGGAGCTGGCCAATGCCTACCACCACTACCAGAAGTCGTCGCTCGCGGAAGGCAAGCTCGACTTCGGCGACCTGGTCTTCTACACCCTCCAGCTGTTGCGCACCCGCCCGCGAATCCTGAAATCCTACCAGGACCGGTACAAGTACATCCTGATCGACGAGTTCCAGGACACGGACATGGCCCAGTACGAGCTGGTCCGGCTTTTGGGCGGCGAGAGGAAGAACGTGACGGTGGTCGGCGACGACGACCAATCCATCTACAAGTTCCGCGGCGCGTCCATCTCCAACATCATGGCCTTCCAGGAGGATTTCCCGGGCACCACCAAGGTGTCCCTGACGGACAACTACCGGTCCACCCAGGACATCCTGGACCTGGCCTACGGCTTCATCCAGCAGAACAACCCGGAACGCCTGGAGCCGCGCCTTAAAATCTCAAAGAAGCTGGTGTCTCATGCCGAGCCCGGCGGCGAAATCAAGGTCCTCCACGCCGCCACCGGCCACGACGAGGCGGTCATGGTGGCTAACCGGATCATGGAGGAGGCGGCAGAGGCCGGGAACTACAATGACTTCGCCATCCTGGTCCGCGCCAACGACCACGCTGAGCCGTTCATGGACGAGCTGGCCGCCCGCGGCATTCCGTTCATGTTCGCGGCCAATACCGGCCTGTACCGCAAGCCCTTCATCCTGGACATCCTGGCCTACCTCAAGCTGCTGGACAACCACCACGAGTCCGAGGCCTTGTTCCGCATACTCAACAGCTTCAAGCTGTTTCGCCTGGGCAACACCGACCTGGTCGAGCTGGGCCGGACCGCGCGCAAGCGGACATGGTCGCTGTTCGAGGCGGCCAAGCAGGCGCCGGGCGGCGTAAAGGTCTCCGAGGACGCCTATGCCAAGATCCAGCTGCTGCTCCAGACGCTGGCCCGCCACGCCGAATGGGCGCGTGAAAAGAGCGCGCCGGAGCTCATCATAGAGACGCTGCGGGAGCTCGGCATCCTGGCCGAGCTGGCTCATGACTCCGTGGAAGCCCAGGAGCGGACATCTCTCCTGCGCCAGCTGCTCAAGAAGGCCCAGGACTTTGCCGCGGACAGCGACGACAAGCATGTCCGCGCCTTCCTGCGCCTGGTCGAGCAGGAACGGCGCGCCGGCGACTCCGGCACCCTGACTTTTGACCCGGACGTCGGCCCGGAAGCCGTCAAGGTCATCTCCGTGCACAAGTCCAAGGGCCTGGAGTACACCACGGTGTTCGTGACCAACATGGTCCAGGACCGCTTCCCCAGCCACAACCGGAAGGGCGGCATCGACCTGCCGGACGGGCTGGTCAAGGAGCAGCTGCCTGAGGGCGACGCCCACCTGATGGAAGAGAGGCGGCTTCTGTACGTGGCAATGACGCGCGCCAAGCGCAACCTCTACTTCACCTGGGCCGACGATTACGGCGGCAAGCGCGCCAAGAAGCCGTCGCGATTCTTGGTCGAGGCCGGCCTGGAGGAAGATCGCCCCAAGCCCGCGCCCACAGGCGTGGTCGACTTCAGCCCCAAGCCCCAGGCGCCCAAGCCCGCCGCATCGCCCCTGCCCATGCCGGCCGCTTTTTCCTGGACGGCCATTTCTGCCTTCCTGGAATGCCCGTTGCGCTACAAGTACGAGCACCTGTTCCAGATCCCGCAGCCCGGCAGCCATTACTTCTCGTTCGGCACCACCATCCACTCAGCCATCCAGCAGTTCAGCCAGATGGTCATCCAGATGAACCACCAGGATCAGGGCGACCTGTTCCGCCCGGCCAGCATGCCGGTAGCGGGTGATCCGCAATACCCGCCGCTCAAGAAGCTGCTGGAGCTGTACGAGCGCAGCTGGGTGGACGAATGGTACCCGAAGAAATCATCCAAGGACGAGTATCGCAAGAAGGGCATCGAGTTCCTGCAGAACTTCTACCAGAAGCTGACCGCGGACAAGCTCGTGCCCCTTGAGGTGGAGAAGTCGTTCCGGGTCAGGCTGGGGACGTACGCCTACCACGGCAAGATCGACGCCATCATGCGGGACCGTCAGGGCAAGACCGTCATCATCGACTACAAGACCGGCGCCAAGGCGCGCGAGAAGCTGACCAAGGACGAAAAGCGGCAGCTGCTGGCCTACCAATGGGCGGCTGCCGAGTCGCTCCAGATGCCGGTCGACAGCCTAAGCTACTGGGACCTCAAGGACCTGGGCAAGATCATCCCGTTCAAGGGCACGCCCGATGAGATCCAGGAAGTCCGCGACGAGTTCCTGGGGACCGCCAACCTGATAATTGAGGCCATCCAGACCGACGGCTTCCGCGAGGCCGACAGGAAGGCGGCCACCCACGAATGCAAGTACCGCGACCTGGAATCCCGCTAGGCCAGTCCCGGCATTTTATGGTATAATTAATTCGTATTTAAAAACAAAATTGCACAAGCTCCATACCGTCTACACCGTCAGCCTCGCGGCCCTGGCAGCCTTGTCAGGGATCGCGTCAGCCTGGGTCACGTATAACACTGAACCGGCGCAGGGGTTGGGCAGCCTGACGGCGTTCTATGCGTCCACCGGCCTGTTCACCCTAAGCCTGGTCGCGCTGGCCGGTTACCTGGTCCGGGCGCGGTTCGGGATCAGGGAGAAGGTCAAGCGGCACTTTTACGTCTCGCTCAGGCAGGGTGCCTGGGTCGGCCTGCTGTTCGTGGCCTCGATGTACCTGGAGTCAGTGCAATTGTTCTCATGGGCGAGTTCAGGCCTGCTCGTGGTGGCCCTGACCTTCCTGGAAAGCTACTACCTCAACAATGAAAGAAAACCTCAACCGGATCAAGACGGAAGCGCTGAATGAGATCAGCGCCGCAAGCGCCAAGCCGCAGCTCCAGGAGCTGGAGCTGAAGTACTTTGGGCGCAAGCAAGGCCTGCTGACCTCCGTCCTCAAGTCCCTGTCCGGCTTGTCCGACGCGGACAAGCGCGAGCTCGGGCAGTCGGCCAACCAGCTCAAAGTCGAGCTTGAGGCCGCCATCAAGGCCAAGTTCACGGAACTGGACGCCGCCCTGTCCCAGAGGTTCGTCGACCTGACCGTCGCCGCGCCGGTGCCGGCCGGCCACCTCCACCCGGTGACCTTGGTCAAGCGCGAGATTGAAGCCATCTTCCGCCAGATGGGCTTTGCCGTCATGCTCGGCCCGGAAGTGGAGAGTGACTACTACAACTTCGAGAGCCTGAACATCCCGGAAGAGCACCCGGCCCGCGACATGTGGGACACTTTTTACGTCAAGCAGGACGATGACGCCAAGTCCAAGGAGAAACTGGTCCTGCGCACCCACATCAGCCCGATGCAGGTCCGCGTCATGGAAAAGCACAAGCCGCCGTTCGCCGTCATCTCGTCCGGCCGCGTATTCCGCCACGAGGCGACTGACGCCCGCCACGAGCACACGTACGATTACACGGAAGGATTCGTGGCCGGGGAGAACCTCAGCATGGCAAACTTAAAATTCGTCCTGACCAACCTCTTCCAGCAGCTGTTCGGCAAGGACGTCGACATCAAGCTGCGTTCCTCCTATTTTCCGTTCACAGAGCCGAGCGTGGAGCTGGCCATGGCCTGCATCTTCTGCAAGAAGAAGGGCTGCTCGGTCTGCCACACCGGCTGGCTGGAGATGGCCGGCGCCGGCATGATCCACCCGAACGTCTTCAGCTACGCCCGCTACCCCAAGGGCAAGTACACCGGTTTCGCCTTCGGCATCGGGATCTCCCGCGTGGTCATGCTCAAGTACAACATCCCGGACATCCGGCTGCTGTACCAGAACGACCAGCGCATGCTCAACCAATTTTAAAAAGAGTAAACAAAACATATGGCAGACGACACAAACAAGAGGCCGCAAGGCCCGGGTGCCCCCACCCCTGAGGAAGAAGAGGTCAGCTACGCGGTCATGCCGCGCGGTGACAACGGCGACTTTGTCTCCGACCCGCATCCTGGCAGCCAGCCGCCGCAGCAGCGGCCCATGTCGGACATCGTGGCCACGCCCATCGAGCATCCGGGAGTCTGGCACAACAAGTACACCTACATCGCCATCGGCGTGCTGGTCCTGGCCGCCTTGGGCGCCATCGGGTACTTTCTGGTAGGCCCGTCCGGCACCAAAGAGCCCAGCCAGCCGGCCACCCGACTGTCGACCGTCTTCCTGAAGCAGTATTTCGGCGCGGAAAAATGCGCTGACGAGGCCCGCTGCGGCGACACCGCCGACCCCGACGCCGACGGCCTGGAAAACTGGGACGAGCTCAAGGAGCAGACCGACCCGACCAAGAACGACTCGGACGCCGACGGCCTGGCTGACGGCGACGAGGTCTTCATTTTCCTGACCAACCCGATGACCGAATACACCGATCAACGGCCGGCCGCCAGGCAAGCCAAGTATACGGATGGCTCGCAGGTCAAGAACGACTATGACCCGCTGACCCCGGGGCTCAAGATGACCGAGACCCGCAAGCAGCAGATCGCCACGGAAACCGGCAAGTACAAGCTCCATGAGCCGACCGTGACCACGCTGGCCAGCGCGCCGGCCGAGCCGGAACCCAAAACCCTGACCGTGTTCATCACCAACGGCAAGTTTGACCCGGCCGCACTGACCCTCAAGACGGGAGACAAGGTCAACTGGATCAACCGCGACACCGCCGCCCACCAGATCGCCTCTGACCCGCACCCGTCCCACACCCTGCTGAGGGAGCTGGAATCCGGCTCGCTGGCCACCAACCAGGTCTTCAACTTCACCTTCACCAAGGCCGGCACCTTTTCCTACCACGACCATCTCAACCCGACCATTAAGGGCACCGTGACGGTAGAATAGGCATGACAAATGACTAACGACGACCTGCAAACCTGGGATGGGGCTGCCGCGGACTGGGACGGCAAGGTCGCGCACGCCGATTCCTACCGGACCGCGCTGATCACGGCGGCGCTCGACAAGCTCCTGCCGGACGTCGCCGGCCGCAAGATCCTGGATGCCGGCTGCGGCAACGGCTACTATGCACATTACCTGTCGCAGCGGGGCGCCCTGGTCAAGGCCATGGACGGCTCGGCCGAGATGGTCAGAATTGCGCAGGCCCGCTACCCGGAACTGCGGTTCTCCAAGCACGACTTCATGAGTGCCATACCCGAGGCGGACGCCAGCCTGGACCTGGTCCTGGCCAACATGCTGCTCATGCACATGGCGGAGGTCGGCACCTTCCTCAAGGAATCGGCCCGAATCCTGAAGCCCGGCGGCCGGCTCGTCTTCTCGGTCCTGCACCCGGCTTTCAATTACCCGGCCGCCTCCCTGCACAAGTCTATGTGGCAGAAGCTGACCATGGCCAGGCCGAGCCTGAAGCTGGACGATTACTTCGCCAAGGGCGCCGGACGGTTCGAGTCACACATGGGGCGGCACCTGACCCATTACCACCGGACCATCCAGGAATATTCGGAAGCCGTGGCGGACAGCGGGCTGCTCATCAGGACGCTGGCCGAGCCCAACGTGCTGACCCCGGACGTCCTGGCCGCCAACCCCAAGCTGGAGTACGCCCAGCGTTTCCCCCGATTCATTTTCTTTAACTGCATAAAACCGTAAACATGAAATTCAGCGTCGAATGGCTGCAAGAGCTGTCTGGTTCCAAACTCAGGGCCGCGGAAACCGCGGACCTGCTTTCTGAGCACACGGCCGAGGCCGAAGTCGCGCACGGCTCGTCCTTCAGGGGCATCATCGCGGCCGAGGTGACCAAGGCGGAGAAGCACCCGAACGCCGACCGCCTGCGGGTCATAGAGCTGACCGACGGCAAGAAGGATTACAGGCCGGTCGTCTGCGGCGCCTGGAACTTTGACGTGGGTGCGCGCGTGGCACTGGCCTTGCCGGGTGCCAGCATCCCGCATGACCAGCACGACCCTGAAGGCAAGTCCTTTACGCTGGGCAAGGCCAAGATCCGTGGCATAGAGTCGCAGGGCATGATCTGCTCGGGCAAGGAGCTCGGCCTGACCCAGGACGGCGACGGCATCATGCTCCTGGACGGCTCGCACAAGCTGGGCCGCGACCTGGTGGTCGGCGACGAGACCCTGGACGTATCCTCCTTCGCCAACCGACCTGACCTCTACTCCTACTTGGGCGTAAGCCGCGAGATTTCCGCCCTGACCAAGAGCCCGTTCAATGAGCCGAAATCCGCCAGTCTGCCCAAGCCCGGCAAGGCCGTGGCCATCGAGATCCGCAACAACAGGCAATGTTCGCATTTCTCCGCCGTGACGCTGACCGGCGTCAGGCCCGGGCCGTCGCCGGAATTCATCCAGCGCCGCCTGAAGGCCTCCGGCCTGCGCGCCAGGAACATCCTGGTGGACACCACCAACTACGTCATGCTCCTGACCGGCCAGCCCCTGCACGCCTACGACGCGGCCCAGGTCAAGGGCGGTTTCGTGGTACGCTCCGCCGAGGACAGAGAGAAGATCCTCTGCCTGGACGGCGTAGAGCGAACCCTGACCAAGGACATGCTGGTCATCGCTGACCAGGAAAAGCCCTTGGGCATTGCCGGGCTGATCGGCGGACAGGCTTCCGCCGTGTCCGATTCCACCACCGACATAATCCTTGAGGCGGCCAACTTTGACGCCGTATCCATCCGCAAGACCGGCCGCAAGCTCAACGTCCGCACGGACGCCTCCACGCGGTTTGAAAAGTCCCTGCCCATCTCATTCGTCCAGTCCGGCCTGGAGATGGCCGTCGCCATCCTGGAGCAGCATGCCGGCGCCAAGATCAAGGACTACAGCCAGGCCGGCAAGCAGCCGGTCAAGCCGGTCACGCTGACCTTCACTGCCGCGCAGGTCAACGGGCTCCTGGGCATGTCCGTCCCGGCCAAGGACCAGAAGATCATCCTCGAGCGCTTCGGGTTCAAGGTCACGGGCGCCGCCGCCATGAAGGCCACGGTCCCGTCCTGGCGCCCTGACGTCCACATATGGGAGGACCTGGCGGAGGAGGTCGTCCGCGCCAGCGGAGTGAACTCCGTCCCCGGCATCCCGCCCCGGACCATCTTCTCCAGCCAGATGACCGACCCGCTGGTTGATTTCGCAGCCCGCGTCTCGGACACGCTTGTGGGCATGGGCGCGTCGGAAATTTACTCCTACTCGTTCTCGGCGGAAGGCAACCAGGCCGCCCTGGAAATCGCCAATCCCCTCAATGAAGACCAGCGCTTCATGCGCACCTCCATCCTGCCGAACATGGCCAAGACCGCCGAACTCAACAGCCGCTATTTTGATTCCGGACTGTACTTCGAGATAGGGGACATCTACCGCAAGGGCAACGGCGGCTACATGGAGATGACCAAGCTCGGGCTGATGGCGTACTCAAAGGCCGATTTCCCGTCATTGGCGCTCAACGGCATAATCACAAACCTGGGCAAGCTCCTGTCAGCGGAAATCACGTTTTCCCAGCACGCGGAGTCAAGCGCCGACGTCATGGTCAACGGCAAGGCCGTGGGCACGGTGGAAACCGTCCCGCACCCGGACCTGAGGATTGTCGGCGCGTCACTGGACATGCGGACCATGCTCGGCCTGGCCTCCCAGGTCCAGTACCAGCCCATCCCGCGCTTCCCCAGCAAGTCGCTGGACACTTCAATCGTCATAAAAGAAAAGACGGCCTGGGCAGACGTCATGCGCTCGGCCGGCACGGACCCGCTCCTGGCCGCCATGGAACTCATCGACACCTACCAGGGCCAGGGCATACCCGGTGGAAAAAAGAGCTTGACAATCCGCCTGACCTGGCAGGCCCCGGACCGGACCCTGACGGAAAAGGAAGCCTCAGACGCCAATGCCCGGATTTTAGCCAAAATCACCCAAAAAAACGGGGCAATTATCCGTCCCTAGCCCTTCAAAAACGTCCCGGATTTTGGTATAATTATAGTACCTTAATTAGGGATTTTTAGTTACCAGAAACCATATGCCCAAGAACGACGCAGAGCTCAACGAGGAAGACGGGATCAAAGTAAAAAACAAGGCCTATACCGCCGACCAGATTACCGTGCTGGAGGGTCTTGACCCTGTCCGCAAGCGCCCCGGCATGTACATCGGGAACACCGCCAAGGAAGGCTTCCACCACATGCTCAAGGAAATCGTGGACAACTCCATTGATGAGGCCATGGCCGGCCACGCCACCAAGGTCGAGGTCATGATCCACCCGGACAACTCGGTCACGGTCCGCGACAACGGCCGCGGCATCCCGGTCGACGTCCACAAGACGACCAAGAAGTCAGCGCTGGAAACGGTCCTGACCGTGCTCCACGCCGGCGGCAAGTTCGGCGGGGAAGCGTCCGGCTACAAGGTTTCCGGCGGCCTGCATGGCGTCGGCGCCTCCGTGGTCAACGCGCTGTCCGAATGGCTGCATGCCGAAATCCGCATCGACGGCAGGATCTACACCCAGGAGTACAAGCGCGGCAACCCGCAGGGCAAGGTCAAGCCGGCCGGCAAGGCCAAGTCGAGCGACGAATGGCAGCACGGCACCCAGATCTCATACAAGGCCGATCCGGAAATCTTCACCATCACCGACTTTGACATCGCCTACGTCCTGGACCACTACCGCCAGCAGTGCTACCTGACCAAGGGCGTGCATTTGATCATCAAGGACGAACGGACCGGCTTCTCATACCAGTATTACTTCGAGGGCGGCCTGGTCTCCTACATCAAGCACATCAACCGCAACAAGACGGTCAAGACCATCCCCATGTACGTGTCCAAGACCGTGGACGGGGTCATGGTCGAGTGCGCCATCCAGTACACGGACGAGTTCGCGGAGACCGTCATGACGTTCGCCAACAACATCCACACAAATGAGGGCGGCATGCACCTGACCGGCTTCCGTTCCGCCCTGACCCGCTCGCTGAACAACTACGGCGTGAAGCAGGGCTACTTCAAGGAAGCTGACAAGGTCACCGGCGACGACATGCGCGAGGGCCTGACCGCCATCGTGTCGGTCAAGCTGCAGAACCCGCAGTTCGAAGGCCAGACCAAGGCCAAGCTCGGCAACGCCGAAGTCCGCGGCATCGTGGAGGCGGTCGTTGGGGAAGCCCTGGAATTCTGGCTGGAAGAGCACCCCGGCGACGGCGGCAAGATCCTGGAAAAGATCCTGCTGGCCGCCAAGGCCCGCCTGGCCGCCCGCGCGGCGCGTGACGCCGTCATCCGCAAGGGCGTCCTGGAAGGACTGTCGCTGCCGGGCAAGCTGGCTGACTGCTCCGAATCAGACCCGGCCCTGACCGAGCTCTACATAGTTGAGGGCGACTCCGCCGGCGGCACCGCCAAGCAGGGCCGGGACCGCAACACCCAGGCCATCCTGCCGCTGCGCGGCAAGGTCCTGAACGTGGAACGCGCCCGCCTGGACAAGATGCTGGCCAACGAACAAATCAAGAACCTTGTCATCGCCATGGGCTGCGGCATCGGAGACCAGATGAACCTGGATGCCCTGCGCTACCACCGCATCATCCTCATGGCCGACGCCGACGTGGACGGCTCCCACATCCGCACGCTGCTTCTGACCCTCTATTACCGCCATTTCGCGGAAATCATCCGCCGCGGCTACCTTTACATCGCCCAGCCGCCGCTGTTCAAGGTCCAGCACGGCAAGAGCTCCGAATACGCTTATACGGAAAAACAGCGCAACGAGATCATCGAACGCTTCCTGACCGCCGCCAAGGACCGCAAGACCGCCAAGAACAAGAAGGAAAAGGATGAGGACGCCGCTGATCTGGCGGAAATCGCCGAAGCCGCCCCGGAACAGAGCGGGGAAGTGGTCATCAAGGGCGTGACCGTCCAGCGCTACAAGGGTTTGGGCGAGATGAACGCCGAACAGCTCTGGGAAACAACCATGGACCCGCGGAAGCGCCGCATGCTGCAGGTCACCGTGGACGACGCAGAAAAGGCCAACAAGATATTCGAGACCCTCATGGGCGACGAGGTCTCGGCCCGCAAGAACTTCATCCAGACCCACGCCAAGACCGTCAAGAACCTGGACATCTAGCTGTACGCCAAAAAACAAGCCCCCGTTGCGGGGCTTGTTTTTTAATCGGCATATCCTCATGCCCTAGCCCTACAGTCAGGTTTGACGGCAAACCAAACGCCGTTTGGCTTAGCGCCTCGGCCCTTGACAAACAAGCCAATTTCTGATAATATGCGCAGTTACATTTAACGGAACCTGCTTGCGCATATGACCAAATACAGCGTTAAATCAGCGATTTTCATGGGCGCTTTTGCGGTCCTGAGCTTGGCATTCGTGGCCCAGCCAGAGCCGGCTTTTGCGCAAACCGACCCCGACTGGCAGGACGTCCGCGTGACCTACATAAACGACAACGACATCAACTGCCACAAGGCCGCCGACCGCGCCACCCAGCCCTACATGCAGAACGGCACCATCAACTGGAACGTCCAGGTGGTCAACAACGGCCCCGGCAGCGCCTTCCTGGAGAAGGCCGCCTTCCACAACCCGACCGCCGGATGCGTGGCGACCTCCGACGCGCTGATCCAGCAGACCTTCACCATGGCCGGCAAGACCAATTACGGCCAGGGCGAGACCGGCAACGCCTTCTTCTCCTATAACCTCAACGCTTTCAACTGCGGACGCGTGCAGGTTGACGCCGCCTACCGCAACTCCAACGGCTCCGGCGCGGGCCAAGTCTTCCTGGGCGAGGTCATCGACTACGGCGTGGACTGCCCGCTGAACCGCATGCCCATAGGCAACCTCGACTCGGTCACCTGCGCTTACATCACCGGTTGGGGCGGGGACCCGGATGACGTCACAGCGTCGTCCAACTACGGCCTGACCATCGGCGGTCCAATCGGCGTCGGGACCACGATCGCCTTTCTGACCACCGACATCCTCCGCGACGACGTAAACACCACCTATGGGGTGACCGGCCGCCACGGCTTCCAGTTCGCTTTCCCGGCCTCCTTCAAGGACGGCCGCACCCACGCCGTATACGCCTACATCCAGGACAACTCCTCCGTCCAGTTCACCATGGTCGGCCAGCTCAGCCTGGATACATCCACCTGCACGGTCATACCGCCGGTCGTGGGCCGCGGCACCGTCATGGTGACCAGCAACATCCCGACCACCTGGGCCGTCTACGGACCGCAGAACTTCCTGGGCACCGGCACATCAGCCCGCTACGACGCGGCTGCCGGCACCTACACCCTGGCCAACATGCCGGCCAACCTGGTCTATAATTCCCAGGAATACCAATTGTCTTCCACCGGCAACCCGGTGCAAGCCTTGGCCGCCAACGCCAGCATCACCTTCGCCGTAACCTATGCCGCGGTCCCGCCGACCAGCATCCTGGCCGCGCCCCGCATCACGGCGGTCAGCAACGCCCAGTGCGCCGTGCTCCGCGTGACTTGGCAGGACAACTCAGACAACGAGTCCGGTTTTTACGTCTACCGCTCGGACGGCGAGAACAACGGCGACTACACCCGCTACCAGCGGATAGCGACACTGACCGCCAACTCCACGTCATACGTGGACAGCCCGGCCCTCAACCGCAGCTACTTCTACATCGTGGCCGCTTACATTGACTCGACCGGCCGCATCGCGGCCTCCGCCCCGTTCCGCTCGGCGTTCAACATGCCGTGCCTGTCCAACCTCTCCGGCGACATCGACATAGTGGCGATCAACGGCCAGGCCAACGCAAACCGCAACAGCATCAAGGACAACGACACCCTGACCATCCAAATTGCCGTGGACAACAGTGGTCCGGCTGACGCCTACGTCACCCGCATCACCGACCAGCTCGGCATCGCCCTGCGCAACCCGCGCAACATCCAGGTCACCGGCCCGGGCGCCAACCTGGCCAGCCCGGCCATCACCGGCAGCGAGCCTGACGTCACCTTCAACGTCTCCGGACGCAAGACGGCCGGCGGCAACCGCTGGATAATCCTCTTTGACGCCACGGTGGAACTGCCCGACACGTCAGCCATGGGCTCCGTGGGCAACTGCGCAACCGTCCATTACTTCGATGACGGCGGCGACAGGGCGATCAAGCTCTGCCTGGACCAGGTCCTCGGGCGCAGCGTCGGCGGCGGCGGAATCAATTTCCGCGAGGTCGCCCCGTAACGAGTAATCCACAAAGCCCCGCCCCGTGCGGGGCTTTTGCTTTGGCGTTGACAACGGAGCATTGATAGGGTAGAATGCGGAATCGGTTGCCCATCCCGGGCCCGACTGTCAGGAGGACAAGTAGTGTCACAGACCCAGGCTAAGAACTTCATGTTCCCGAACGGCTGCATGGTGCAGAACTCGATCAAGAACCCGGATACCGAGACGCAAGCCAGGGCCAGGTGCCCCAACGGCCTGGACGTCTACGAGTACCGCAACGGCCTGTACGCGGTGGCGCCCAAGGCTGAGGGCGGCCGAGTGTTCGCGAACTGGACCCGTTTCGAGCAGTCCATGCCCCAACCTAAGGCCCCGCTGGACTACCGCAGCCGGGCAGATGTCCCACGGCTAATTCAACTCTCGACGGCAGTCAACATCCAGCTCGAAACCATCATGGCCATGCAGCACCCTGCTGCAGACCCATCCACCAGCCAGCCGGACTCGCGATGGCAGCCCCGGCTTCGGCACCAGGTCTTCCCGTAGGGGGCATACAGCCCCTGGAACGCCCCGCGTCCCACCCGGACCCCACCAAGGTCCGGGCTTTTTATTTCCCGGAGATAAGGGGCGACATGGCCCAAATCCACCGGACTAGCCGCCGACCAAGAACGGGCTTGCATTTTTCCAGCATATGCCTTATAATGCGTGCATAAACACAAAGGCCCGAAAGGCCTTTTAAAAAAGCCTTAAAACGTTAATAGAAACCCCAAATGACTAACCCCATCCAATTTATAAGGGAAGTGAAGTCTGAGCTGGCCAAGGTCGTCTGGCCGGAACGCCGCCAGGTGGCAAAATCCACCTTGGCCGTGATCATCCTTTCCCTGGTCGTGGCTATTTTTCTGGGCGCCGTGGACTACTCCCTCAGCGAGCTGATCCAGTACGGAGTCAACCGCTAATGGCCAGGCAACAGGTAACAGGGGAGAAGCACTGGTATGTCCTGCACACATATTCAGGCTATGAGGACAGTGTGGCCTTCAACCTCAATCAGCGCATCGAGTCCATGGGCATGGAAGACAAGATCTTCAGTGTCCTGGTCCCGAAGGAAAAGAAGATCAAGATCAAGGACGGCAAGCGCACCACCGTTGAGGAGAAGATTTTCCCAGGATACGTCATCGTCGAGATGATCGTCACTGACGACTCCTGGTACGTGGTCCGCAACACCCCGAACGTCACCGGGTTCGTCGGCTCCGGGACCATCCCGACCCCCATCTCCGAGGCCGAGGTCGTAGCGCTCCAGAAGCGCATGGGCGTGGAAGAGCCCAAGTACAAGATCGACGTCAAGGTGGGCGACCTGGTCCGCATCATGGACGGGCCGTTCAAGGACTATGAAGGAAAAGCCTCTGACATCGACGAGGAAAAGGGCAAGGTCAAGATCCTGGTCTCCATCTTCGGTCGCGAGACCCCGCTCGAACTGGATTTCCTGCAAATTAATAAGATTTAACCTATACATATGGCAAAGAAAGTAAAGACAATGGTCAAGATCCTGCTCCCCGCAGGAAAGGCCACCCCGTCCCAGCAGACGGGTACCGCCCTTGGCCCGCACGGCTTGAACATCGGCCAGTTCCTCAAGGAGTTCAACGAGAAGACCTCCCAGATGGGCGACGTGTCCATCCCGGCCGAGATCACCATCTTCGAGGACCGCTCCTACACCTTCATCCTGAAGACCCCGCCGGCCTCCATCCTCATCCGCAAGGCGGCTGGGATCGAGAAGGGCGCGGCCAACCCCCTGTTGAACAAGGTCGGAAAGATCACCAAGGCCCAGCTCCGAGAGATCGCGACCACCAAGCTGCCGGACCTGAACGCCTCGGACATCGAGGCTGCCGAGCGGATCGTCGCCGGCACCGCCCGTTCCATGGGCGTCGAGATCAAGTAACTTTTTTTAACTAAGCATTAAACAAAAACATATGGCAATGAACCTTACGTTGCGCAAAGCGTTCCTGTACATATTCGCGTCACTGGGCCTGGTCCTGAGCGTCATCGGCATGGTTTCCCTGATCAACCTCGGATTGAGGACTTACGTCTTCACCAAGTCAGACTACCCGTGCTATAACTCCAGGCCCGTCCTGACCGAGTCAGACAAGACCGCTGGCATGACCCAGGAACAGATGGACAGGCAGGCTGACCAGGACGCCAAGAACTGCGAGGATCAGAGTACGTCAGACAAGCAGCGCTCAGCGGCAAACGCCATCGCGATGCTGGTCGTGGGCCTGCCGCTCTACGGCTACCACTGGAACACCATCCGCCGCGACAAGGAAGTTTAATTCCGCCGAAGCGGAACCGAATCTACTAACCAATAATTTGTGGAAGCCCGCACCGCCGGGCGCCATACCACGAAAGGAATCACATGGGAAAAAGACTGACCACCGCCAAGAAAGAGGTCGACGTGACCAAGAAGTACGACCTGGCTGAAGCCATCGCCTTGGCCAAGAAGACCGCCACCACCAAGTTCAAGGGCAACATCGAGGTCCACGTCCGCCTTGGCATCGACGCCAAGAAGGGCGACCAGACCGTGCGCTCGACCGTCACCTTGCCCCACGGCTCCGGGAAGGTCAAGCGCATCGCCGCCTTCGTCACAGAGGCCAAGGAGAAGGAAGCCACTGAAGCCGGTGCCGTCCTGGTCGGCGGCGAGGACCTGATCAAGAAGATCAAGGAAACCGAGCAGATGAACTTTGACGTGGCAATCGCCGAGCCGTCCATGATGGCCAAGCTGGCTAGCGTGGCCAAGCTCCTGGGCCCGCGCGGCCTCATGCCGAACCCGAAGTCCGGCACCGTCACCGCGGACATCGGCAAGGCCGTGAAGGAGTTCGCGACCGGCAAGATGGAGTTCAAGAATGACGAGTCCGGCAACATCCACATGCTGCTCGGCAAGTCCGACTTCTCAGACGCGCAGCTGACCGCCAACTACATGGCGTTCATGGAAGCTCTGAAGTCCACTCGCCCCGCATCCCTGAAGTCCGAATTCATCGTCAACGTGGCGGTCAACGCGACCATGGGCCCGGGCATCAAGGTCCGTTTCTAGATTCCGCTTTTTCCCAGGCACCCCGCAAGGGGTGCTTTTGATTCCGCAAGGTTTACCTCAATGCCCGCATAGGCTATAATTAACCGGCAAACACATGAAAATACGCATCCGCCGGTCACGCCCGGACATTCCAATGCCCTCATACAACCCGGCCACTGCCGCGGCTTTTGACATTGCCGTATCCGAGGACCGGACCGTGCCGCCCGGTAAAATTTCGCTCATCGGAACCGGCCTTTTTATTGAGGTGCCGGAGGGTTATTTTCTGGGCGTGTTTTCCCGAAGCAGCACGCCGCTCCGCCTCGGCCTGTCCATTCCCCATGGCGTCGGCGTCTTGGACCCGACATACTCCGGCCCCAAGGACGAGCTCCTTATCCAGGTTTTCAACCACACGGACAAACCGGTGGAAGTCAAGAAGGGCGACCGCCTGGCGCAAGGCATCCTGATGCAGTCGCCAAGAATAGAGTTCGAGGAAACCGGCAACCTGGCGGAAACCAGCCGCGGCGGCTTCGGCTCAACCGGCCACTGACCGCCGGCTGAACGCGCCAACAACCTTTCAGAAATATAACCGCATAACACATGAACATGGACGAGCTTGCAAAAGACATCCGTGGGCTCCAAGACCGCATGACGGATCTTAAGGAGCACCTTTGACCTCCCGCAGAAGCAGCAGCGGTTTTTAGAGCTGGAAGACCTCATGGCCGATCCGGCTTTTTGGGCTGACCAGGACCGGGCCAAGGCCGTGGGCAAGAAAGCGACCCTGCTCAAGAACTTGATTGAAAACTGGGCGAAACTGGCCCAGGAAACGGCGGATTTGGCGGGATTGGTCGAATTAGCCCAATCCGAGCACGACAAGGCCCTGGAAAGTGATTTAAAGGTCAAATTTAGGGCCTTACAGGCCACATTCGAGTCAATACGCCTAACGACCTTCCTGGGGGCCAAATTCGACCAAAATAACGCTATAATGTCCATCCACGCCGGGGCCGGGGGAGTCGACGCCCAGGACTGGTCCGAGATGCTCCTGCGCATGTACCACCGCTACGCCGACCAGGCCGGATTCAAGTTCTCGCTCATGGACGAGTCGCGCGGCGGGGAGGCTGGCATCAAGAGCGCCATGTTCGAGATTTCCGGCGACTACGCCTACGGCTACCTCAAGGGCGAGGCCGGCGTCCACCGCCTGGTCCGGCAGTCGCCGTTCAATTCCAGCGGCACGCGCGAGACGTCCTTCTCCTTAGTGGAGGTCTTGCCGGCGATTACGCAGTCGGAGTTCAAGCTGGATCTGACTGAGATCGAATTCGAGGCCAAGACCAGCCGCGGCCACGGCGGCCAGTCCGTCAACACCACGTACTCCGCCATCCGCGCCACCCACCGCCCCACCGGCCTGACCGTGACCATCCAGAACGAGCGCTCCCAGGCGCAGAACAAGGACCAGGCCATCAAGATCCTGGCCGGCAAGGTCGCCAAGCTGGAGGAGCAGCGCCAGAAGGACGAGAAGCTCCAGCTCCGCGGCGAGTACCACAGCGCAGAATGGGGAAACCAAATCCGCTCATACGTGCTGCACCCTTACAAGCTGGTCAAGGACCACCGCACCGAGCACGAGACGTCGGACGCGGAAGGCGTCCTGGAAGGCAACCTCGACGAGTTCGTGAAGACATTTTTGGAGCACGCGCGCTCGGCTGAATAGATTTCCCGCGTGAGACCGGTGCGCGCCTGGCGGCAGCCGAGGATTATGGCGGACAAAATCCGAAACTGAGCTAATATTCCACAATATTGAATCACCGCAAGAACAGATTATTGCGTCCGCCGTGCATGCAGCGGAGGGCACGCGGCCAAATCGTTTAATAAGTGGTATAATGAATACTGAGATTTTCGCCTAATGATCAAATTCGACAACGTCTCCAAGACGTACAGCAAGCATTATGCCCTGAACAACATCAACCTTGAGATACACAAGGGTGATTTTGTTTCATTGGTCGGGCAGTCCGGCGCCGGCAAGTCGACCCTGCTCAGCCTCATCATCGGCGAGGAGCGTCCGAACACCGGCCGCATCATGATCGATGACATCGACGTGGGCAAGATCCGCCGCGCCGACATACCGTACCTGCGCCGCAAGATCGGCGTGGTCTTCCAGGACATCAAGCTGCTGCCCAACCGCACGGCTTACGAGAACATCGCCTTTGCCATGGAAGTCGCCGGTGAGCCGAACAACAAGATCAAGAAGGAAGTGCCCAGCATACTGGAAATGGTCGGCCTGGAAGACCGGGCCAAGGCCTTCCCCAACGAGATGTCCGGCGGCGAGCGCCAGCGCATCGCCATCGCCCGCAGCCTGGTCCACAAGCCAGTCCTGCTCCTGGCCGACGAACCGACCGGCAACCTGGATTCCATCAACGCCTGGGACATCGTCCAGCTTCTTTTGAAGATCAACAAGGCCGGAACGACCGTCATGCTGGCCACCCACGCCAAGGACCTGGTCAACAGCATCAAGAAGCGCGTCATCACCATTGAGAGGGGCGAGATCGTCTACGACCAGCAGAAAGGGAAGTACGTACTCTAATGGCCATGATAACCGCCAAGCGCCTGGTCAAGACGGGCTTCACCAACTTCTTCCGCAACATATGGCTGTCCTTGGCCGCGACTTCCATAATGACCATCACGCTGTTCATCATCAGCACCATCTTGGTTCTCTATACGCTGACCAACCTGAGCATCGAGAACATCCAGGACCGCGTCGGCATAACCGCCTATTTCAACAACCAGACATCCGAACGGGAAATCCTGAACGTCAAGGCGGAGATCGAGCTCCTGGACGACGTCGAGGCCGTCGATTACATCCCAAACACGGTGGCCCGCGAGATCTTCATGGAGATCCACAAGAACGAGCCGCTTCTCCTTGAGACCATGAACGAGTTCAACGACTCGGAAAACCCCCTGCCCAACTCGCTGGCCATCCGCGCCAGCAGCTTGGAGAGCTACGCCGGACTGTCTGAGATCCTGCAGTCGGACAGGTACGCCCCGTACTTCCAGCGCGTGCGCGACAACGGCAAAGTCATCAGCCGCCTCCTGAACATCACCAACATGATCCGCAACCTCGGCATCGTCCTGACCGTGGTCTTCGTGGCCGTGACCATCATGGTCATGTTCAACACCATCCGCCTGACCATCTACAACCGCCGCCAGGAAGTCGAGATCATGCGGCTGGTCGGCGCCACCAACTCGTACATCCGCATGCCGTTCATCATCGAGGGCGTCATGTACGGCATAATCGCCACCGTCATCACGTCGCTAATAATGTTCATCGCCCTGCAGTTCGTCTCCGGCAGCATCGAATCCCTGCTGTCCCTGGAGCCGGGCATCGCCTCCAGCCTGGCCCGCGACCTGACCTGGCAGGTCATCGCCCTAAACCTGTCCCTGGGCGTGGGCCTGGGCGTGATCGCCAGCGCTATTGCCATGCGGAGATACCTAAAGATATAATCAGGGCATGAAAGTAATACTGACCAAGGACGTCCCGGGAGTGGGCAGGGCCGGCGACATAAAGGAAGTTTCCGACGGCTACGCCAGGAATTTTTTGATCGGCCGCAATTTGGCCGTGCCAGCCACCCAAAACCAGGTTGACAGGGTCCACAAGGAAAAGCGCGAGCATGGCGAGAAATTGGCCCGCCAGGACGCCAGGTTGGCCGAGCTGCGCAACAAAGTCCACGGCAAGACCATAATCCTGAAGAAACCGGCTAGCGGCTCCAGGCTATTTGCAGGCATCCACGAACAGGATATAATCACAGGGATAGAGCAGAAGTTCGGCATTGAGCTGACCGCCAGGCAGTTGACCATCCCGGCCCCCATAAAGGCCCTGGGCGACCACCAGGTCCACCTCAAGCTGACCCCGCAGCATTCCGCAACCATAACAGTAACCGTACAACCGCAATAATGAAACGACGACTGAAACCGAAAGCGAAACCGACTAGAATCACCAGAAAACCGGCCAAGCACGTGACCAAGTACATCTTCATCACCGGAGGCGTCCTTTCCGGCCTCGGCAAGGGCATAACCGCGGCGTCGGTGGGGAACATCCTCAAGGCCCGCGGTTTTTCTGTGTTCATGCAGAAGTTCGACCAGTACCTGAACGTCGATGCCGGCACGCTGAACCCGGCCGAGCATGGTGAGGTCTTCGTCACCGATGACGGCGCCGAGACCGACCTGGACCTGGGCCACTACGAGCGATTCATAGACGTCAACCTGACCAAGGCGTCTTCCGTCATGACCGGCCAGATATACCGCAGCATCCTGGAGAAGGAGCGGGCCGGCCAGTTCCTGGGCAAGACCATCCAGATGATCCCGCACGTGACGGATGAGGTCAAGGAACGCATCAAGAAGGGCGCCCGCGAGTCCGGCGCCGACATTCTGATCACCGAGATCGGCGGCACGGTGGGCGATTACGAGGGCACGCATTTCATCGAATCCATCCGCCAGATGATCTACGACGTGGGCAAGGAGAACGTCATGTACATCCACGTCGGATATGTGCCGTACCTGGCCGTCTCAGAGGAGCTTAAGACCAAGCCCCTGCAGAACTCGGTCCACGACCTCCAGGCCATGGGCATACAGCCGGACGTCGTCATCTGCCGATCCGACTATCCCATGCGCAACGGCATCGTAAGCAAGATAGCCCTGTTTGCCGGACTGCAGACCGAAGCCGTCATCCCGCTGGAGACCGTATCCAGCGTCTACGAGGTGCCGGGAATTTTGGAGAAGGCCAAGCTCGACGCGCTGATAATCAAGAAATTCGACCTCCGCCCGCAGCGCAAGATCAACGAGTGGCAGGCCTTGGTCCGGAAGATCCGCAAACCCAAAAAGCACAAGGTCCGCATCGCCCTGGTGGGCAAGTACATGGGCATGAAGGACACCTACCTGTCCGTCATCGAGTCGCTCAAGGCCGCCGGGCTGGCCAACGACGCAGACGTCAAGATCGAGTGGGTCGACGCGGAAAAGGTCGCCCGCAAGGGCACGGACATACTCAAGGGCATGGATGGCATCCTGGTCCCCGGCGGCTTCGGCAAGAGGGGGATAGAGGGCAAGATCATGGCCGCGCAATACGCCCGGGAAAAAAAGATCCCGTACCTGGGACTGTGCCTGGGCCTGCAGGTGGCGGTCATCGAGTTCGCCCGCAACGCCTGCAAGCTTGTTGGGGCAAACAGCACCGAATTCAGCCCCACTGCCGAACACCCGGTCATCCACGTCATGCCGGAGCAGGAAAAGAAGCTCCTCAAGAAGGAATACGGCGGGTCCATGCGCCTGGGCGCCTGGCCGTGCGTCCTGGTCCCCAGGTCCAAGGCCGCCCTGGCCTACGGCACCACCAAGATCTCAGAACGCCACCGCCACCGCTACGAGGTCAACAACAAGTACCGCAAGCAGCTTGAGGCCAAGGGCATGCTGATCTCAGGCACCACGCCGGACAGGCAGCTGGTTGAGATCGTGGAAATCCCCGGTCACCCGTTCTTCGTAGGCGTCCAATTCCACCCTGAATTCAAGTCCCGTCCGCTCAGGCCCAGCCCCCTGTTCAAGAATTTTATCAAGGCCAGCATCAGGAAGCCCGGCAAGTAGTCGCGAGGAAAAAACAGGCAAAAAAATCCGCACGTCATCGTGACGTGCGGTTTGTCGTTCCAAGTGTCAAAATGACCAGATGGGACGGCAATAATGGAGTGTCTATTGCCCCTGGGGCTTGTGGCAGGCGGCAGGGGGACCGCTGAATGAACCGGGGTCGTGAAACGGCTGGATGCCGGCCTGAGGCTGCAGGTCCCAGACGCTGATGTCGGTCAGCTGGCGGGACTTCGGGCCAATCGGCTCAGTCCGGACCTTCCGCTGGGGGCGCTTGGCCTTGACTTGGGTGACCGTGACGATGGTGATTGGGTCCTGCAGGACGAGGAACTTGACCCCGAGGTTCGGGTCGAGGTAGACATCCGTCATTTCAGGCTTGCGGCCCTGCCCGGCTGGCGGTTCGTACCGGTGGGTCCGGCAGAAGTACGATTGCCTGAACGATTCACGCATCAGGCGGACCAGGTCTTCCCTGCTCGTCGGCGGCTTCTTGCCCCGGCTGATTATCAAACAGAATGCGCCCCATGCCGAATTCGTGACTGTCGCGGCACTTAACGGGCGGTGGCAGAGCTTCAACCCCTCAGGCTTTCCAGGGGCATGCGCGGTTGTCGGCACGTGTCCTCCTTGAACTGGCCTTGCGGCCGTATGCACATAGTAAATGATACTCCCATCTGGACATTTGTAAAGTCCCTTTTGTGCAGGAAACCAAAAGCCTCCCGGATGGGAGGCTTGATTCTTGATGCCTACTTGGCTTCAACCGGGAGGACGTGCACGAACTTGCGCAGGTGGAGCTCGCCGTCGAATCCGCGGACCTTCTTGGCGGTGTACTTGACCACGCCAGTGGCTACGGAATAGAGGGAGTCATCGCCGCCAATGCGGACGTTCTTGCCGGCGTGCCACTTGGTGCCGCGCTGGCGGACCAGGATGCTGCCGATCTTGGCGGCCTGGCCGCCGAAGAGCTTAACGCCCAAACGCTTGGACTGGGAGTCGCGGCCTAAGGCTGTGGAGCCGCCGGCTTTCTTATGTGCCATTTCAGATGCCTTACCCTTGAATCAACGTCTCCGGCCCGGAGGACCTTCTATTACGTATCTTCGATAGTTATTTTCACTCGGCCGCTGGGGCCGGGGACGGAACCTGGACTAAGGTTTCCGTGTTGTTTGGTTGCTTGGTGAATATGAGGATTTCCCGGGCCACCACCTGGTCCTTGCGGTCGTAGACCACGGAATTGCGTTCCGTAACCCGCAAAAACTTGTACTTGGCCTTTAAATCCGTAGGGATTGGGACTTGGACAGTATACCCATTTTGCTCGGCAAAGTCAAGACTGGGCATGAATTCGTAGGAATGCAGGCCGGTCTTGTACGCCGGCAGGCACATGACTATGCGCGCTGACGGGTCCAGGATCTTGGCATATTCCTTGAAGACCTGATCGTATAGCTTGGAGAGGTTCTTGAAGTTAGTGACCATTTCCGGCTTCTTGGGGAGGATGCCGTAAATCGGGCCCAGAGTGCCTTCAGTGACGATGGCCTTGACCTTGATGTCTGACGGCAGCTGGAGTGACATTTCCGCGGCGTGAGCCTTGAAGAGCTTGTAGCGGTTGGGGGCCACGTGGTAGCGGTTGCGGAACCACTCTAGGTTCTTCTCCGAGTTTTCCACCATCTTCTGGTCCAGGTCAGAGCCTAAGGCGCGATAGCCCATGAAAATCGCCTCCTGCAGGAGCGTGCCTGAGCCGCAGAACGGGTCCAGAATGTATTCCAGGCCCTTGATGGGGCCGGCCATGTTGATCATGCTCTGGGCGACCTTGGGCGGGATCATGCCCACTCGTTCGTCGCGGGCCGGGCGCTGGTAGTCGCGCCGGCCGTAGTCCTCGTAGTTCTGGACGGTCAGTGTCTTGCCCACAAACAGCTTCTGGCTGCCTGAGATGACCACTATCTCCGCGCCTTTCTGCAGCAGGTGGTTCTCGCCGACCAAAACCGAGGACAGGGACTGGGCCGGGGCCTGCGGGATGACGGCGCGGACGCTCTGGGACTCGGCCTGCAGGGTTTTCTTGATCATGAAGGCCAGTCGCTGGTTCTCGTCGCGGAAGCGGACGGTCGGGTCCAGCGAGTAAACCGATACGCCGAATTGCTTCTTGCCGGTATAATCGGTGAAGTATTGGCTTTTTATTTTCTTGAAGGTAAAATAGGTCTCCAGTACCTGTGACGGGTACTCCTTGCCTTTCTTCTGGAAGACGTCGAAAATCCTGATGATCTTGATTACGCCGCCTAAGTTTGCCTGCAGTTTTTCCGCGTTAAGCGCGGCCGCAGTCTCGATGACCAGGATTTCCGGGGAACAGACGGTGACGCTGAACTTGACCCCAAGGTTCTTGAGGACTTCCAGGAGTTCGGCCAAAGATAGCGTATAAACCCTCCCTAAGACAAAAGCATAATGCATAATATATTTGAGAAAGCCGGGATGTTCGTGAGGATCCGCCAGCAGGCGATCGTCCTGGTGTTCGGTTACTTGCTGGTGGCGGTGATCGGGTTCGGGGCAGGCCGGATTTCCACTAGCGGCGCCAGCGCGCCTGACATCAGGGTGGAAACTGCCTTTCTACCGCCTAATTATAGCGTAATTGGCGGCCAGAATCAATCGGGGACAATGCCGAATCCGGGCCCTGGACCGGCCCCAACCCCCGTTCCTGGTCCGAAGCCCGCCCCGGCCGCCCAGGACTGCCCCACAGGGCAGATAAAGGGCAACTTGGGCGGTTCCGGCAGCAAGGTCTACCACATGCCGGGCGGTTCGTTCTATAATAGGACTAAGGCGGAGCAGTGCTTTGCCACGGAAGCCGAGGCCCAGGCAGCGGGCTTCCGTAAATCAAGCGCCTGACATAACCATGGGATTCTTCTTCAGCAGCCCACACGAGACCGAACACAAGCAAATTAAGAAGGCCCTTAAGCATGCTGACCTGAGCGGGGCCCAGCAGTCCGAGTTCATGGACGAGCTGGAGGCCACCCGCAAGCGCCACGGGTCTGACAGGTACCGCGAGGACCACGTAAAGGAAGCCATGCGCCGGCTGAAGGAAAGGACCGGCGACTCCCTGCAAGGCACTCAAATCGAGCGTGCCGGCCGCCACGTCACGGAACACCTGACCGGCGGCAAGGAAACTGCCGCACCCAAGCCGGAAGCTGCCCGTGAGAACGCGCGGGAATTCAAGCCATTGCCTGACCGCGTGGAAGTGCCCAAGGAAACCAAGCCTGAGCGTCCTGAGCCCAATCAAGAGGGCGGCGAAGGCGGCCGGGACAAGGCGGCCTAACTCATGAGAATAATCATCAACATCATCCTGACGGCGCTGGCCGTGGCCGTGGCGGACTACGTCATCCCGGGAGTGTCCCTGGATAATTTCTGGACCGCTGTCGTGACGGTGGTGGTCATGGGCGTCATCAACGCGCTCATCAAGCCCATCGTCGTCATCCTGACCCTGCCCATCAACATCCTGACCTTGGGTTTGTTCAGCCTGGTCATCAACGCCGCCCTGATCCTCCTGGCCGCGGCCATCGTGCCGGGCTTTGACGTCAGTGGGTTCTGGGCGGCCATGCTGTTCAGCGTCATCGTGTCATTGCTCAAGATGGCGCTCAGCGGCTTTGGCGGCGGACAGGCCGGCCGGACATGAGGGACAGGCGCATTTACCTGGACCATGCCTCGACCACCCCGCTCGGCAAGCGCGTGGCCGATGCCATGACGTCCTTCCAGTCGGAATTCTACGGCAACCCCAATTCCATCCACCAGGAGGGCCAGCAGGCACGCGCCAAGATTGATTTCGCCCGCGAGGAAATCGCCAAGTCCATTTTTGCCAAGCCGCAGGACCTGGTCTTCACTTCCGGCGCGACAGAGGCCAACAACACGGCCATAAAGGGCGTGGTCTCCTACCAGTTGCAGAAGATGAATGAGAAGCCGCACGTCATCACCACGCTCCTGGAACACCAGTCCGTCTACAACACGGTGAAGAGCTTGGAGGAGCACGGCATCATCCAGGCCACTTACGTCAAGCCGTCCCGCGACGGGCTGGTCACGGCCGAGGAAGTCATCAGGGAAATCCGGTCCAACACCATCCTGATTTCCGCCATATTCGTATCGAACGAGATTGGCACGGTCCTGCCCATCAGGGAAATCGGACGGTTGCTGGCCGAGCACAACAAGCAGCACCAGACGCACGTTCTCCTTCACACGGATGCCGTCCAGGCCTACAAGCACTACAACTGCCACGTGGACAAGCTGGGCGTGGATCTAATGACGCTGTCCGCGCACAAGATCAGCGGGCCCAAGGGCATCGGCGCGCTGTACGTCAGGCCGAACACGCCGCTGGACAAGCTCATGGAGGGCGGGTCGCAGGAATACGGGCTCCGGCCAGGCACGCAGAATATAGTGGGCATAATAGGGTTTTCGGAAGCCGTGAAGATGCTGGGCGATTTCGAGACGAAATCCGCAGACGGCATGGAAATCCGAAAGATCGCGGACCAGCTGATAGACGACCTGCGGAAGATGGATAACGTGGAGATGAACGGGCCGCGCGGGGAGGACCGGGCGCCCGACAACATAAATTTCACCATCAAGGGCGCAGACCAGGAGACGGTCATCGCCAGGCTCGACCTGGCCGGCTACGCCGTGTCCACCGGCTCGGCCTGCGTCAGCGGCACCACCGAGCCCTCGCACGTCATCCTGGCCTTGGGCAACGACTACCCGGACCCGTCCGCCACCGTGCGCGTGTCACTGGGGCGATTGAACACGGCGGACGAGCTGAGAAACTTCGCCCACCAGGTCAAGAAGCTGGTCAAATCGTGAACTGACATTAACGACGCCGGATACCCGGCGTCGTTTTCATTCGCCTTGACTTTATTGGCCATTTGTCATATTATTTTTCCACCTTAACAATCCGTAGGGGGATTACTTTCACGTTTTCAATTAGGAGGGGCAATGCCATTCAGCTACCTTGACGAAGCCGACCGGGAACCTGACACGCAGTACCGCGACATCCTGGAACTCATCATGAGCCACGGCCGGGAGACGGGCTCAGCGCATGATGAAAAATCCTCGACCATCCTGGCGCCGCCGCACATGAGGTTTGACCTCCGTAACGGCGTGCCGCTCATCACCGAACGCGACATGGGCAAGATCTGGCCTAGCGCGGTCGGCGAGCTCCTGGCGTTCATAAACGGCGTCCGGACCCTGGAGGGCCTGCGCGCGTTCGGCGTCAACGACGCCTTCTGGGCGCCGTGGCTGACAGAAGCCAAGTGCCAGAAGCGCGGATTGGAGACGGGGGACATGGGATTCGGCTACGGTGCCGCGTTCCACGACTTCGAGACCGCCAACGGCCCATTCAACCAGATAAAGCACGTCGTCGAGCAAATCAGGGAGTTCCCCGAACTCCGCTCGCACCGCGTGGTCAACTGGATGCCCCAGTACCAGGGGCGAGGCAAAGACAAGCTGCAGAGAGTAGTCGTCACGCCATGCCACGGCGAGATGTACTTCCGCGTCATCGAGGACGAGCTGCACCTGCAGATGACCCAGCACAAGGCGGATATGGTCCTGGGCGTGCCCAACAACATGGTCCAGTACGCCGCCTTCCTCCTGGCCATGTGCCACGTCCTAGACCTCAAGCCAGGCGAGTACGTCCACACCCTGGTTGACGCGCACGTCTACTATGAGAACGACTTCGTGGACGACGGCGGCAAAAAGATCAAAGTCAGCCAGTTCGACGCCGTCACGGAAATGCTGTCGCGCGAGGCGCGCACGTTCCCGACGCTCAACCTCCGGCCGGACGCGCCTAAGGACATCTTCCTGATCCGCGCGACCGACTTCACGCTGGCTGACTACCGTCCCCACGACTCAATCAGGCGGATCAAGTCCGCCATCTAAGGAGGCACATGGTCACCATCATCCTGGCGCAGAGCCAAGACGGAGTCATCGGCACGTCGGGGGGCATCCTGCCCTGGGGCAAGAACATGCGTTCTGACCTCCAGCGCTTTAAGGAGATGACCACCGGCCACCCCGTCATCATGGGCCGCAAGACCTGGGACAGCCTGGGCCGGCCGCTGCCCAAGCGCCGCAACATCGTCATTTCCCGCAACCTCGATTTCCGGCCGGAAGGCTGCGAGGTCGCCAGGTCCTGGTACGAGGCGACGAGGCTGGCGGAAGGGGAGGACGCGTTCGTCATCGGCGGCGCGGAAATCTACCGCCTGGCGCTGGCGTCCGCCGACCGCATCGAGAGCACGATCATACTTGGGACCTTCCGCGGCGACGTCTTGTCGCCACTCCCTCAACTCAAGGATCAGCCTGAATGGAACTTGACTGGGCAGGAGCTGCACGAAGCCGATGCGCGCAACGACTGGCCGTACATGTTCGAGACATGGAGCAGGGTTGCGGCGGCGACTGACACCCAACAGCGCCAATCGTTCGTCGTGCTGGAGCACGCCCGAAGCGAGCAACAGAGCCGCGTCATGGAAGGCATCCAGGACCGCGGCGAGTGCCCGTTCTGCATGGAAAACCTGGCCAAGACGCACACCAACCCCATCCTTGCAGAGGGAGCGCACTGGCTGGTGACACGGAACCGCTGGCCGTACGAGCACACCAGGGAGCACATCCTGATCATCAGCAGGCGCCACGCCAGCCGCCTCGGCGACCTGCGCGGAAACGGGGTCGGCGACGAGCTGATCCTGCTCATGCAAAACCTGGAAGCGGAGCTGGGAATCGAATCCGGTGCCGCGTTCCTCCGCTTCGGCAAGCCCGCCTACAACGGTGGGTCGGTCGACCACCTGCACTTCCACGTCATCGTCCCTGACATGGACGGCGATTGGGAAAAGATAAAGGTCAAGATGGGAGTCAACCCAAAAAAAATCACCCCGACACCCGCGTAAGACGCGAAGTGTAGGGGTTTTTTATTTGACCTGGACCAGTTGGACGCCATAGGCGCGGAGAACGGTCTCCGCATCCACGGACGTATAGCCGGTCCGGAAGAAGCAGCGGGCGAAGCCGGCGCGGCCAATTGCCTTTGCGCACCAGGCGCACGGGAACGTGGTGGCGTAGATGTCGGCGCCGAGGGTGCTGGTGCCGTCTCGGGCGCAGAGCGAGATGAGAACCTGCTCGGCGTGATCGGCAGTCCCCAGCTCCACCGCTACACCCCTGCTGAAGTTGAAGCGTGGGTCGCCAAAGTAGAGCGGGTTCTGTTCGGTCGGGACGTGCTGGTTGTGCCCGACCATGATGACCCTCCCGTCCCGGACGATGGCCGCGGCCACCTGCCGCCAGAAATCGAGGCTCCTTTCCTTTTCCTGGTCGAGCAGCATGAGCACGTGGCGGTCAAAATCGTCCGAGGACACCATCACGTCCGGCACCGGGTCGGATTGCGCGAGCGTCGCGCTCTTGTCCCACCTCAAGAAGTTGCGGTAGTACGTGAGCGTGCAGTTCGGCAGGTACTTCTCGGTGATGGCGTGGGAAACGTCCTCGTCCGGCATGGTGACGGCGGCATACAAGCGATTGAGCCTATGAAGCGCCTGGAGATCGGCTATCTCTGGCGGCTCGCTGACCCACCCCATGGCCGTAATGCCCCACTGTATTTCATCGGGCTGCAGGGCAGGGACGTTCTTGCGCAGGTGGGGGAACTCTGAGATGAGTTCCGTGCCAAAGAGGTAAACCTCATCGGCATCCCGGTTCTCCGCGAAGAAGCGGCGGTAGTAGGCGTGCGGGACGGGCACGTAGGCAACGACCGCCTTCACGCCGCTTCCTTCAGCTCGTCAAAGGCCTTCTGGACGGCCTGGGGAATCAGTTCGGCGAGCGCCGCGGCCAGGTAGGCCGGGAGCATCTCGGTTACCTTTGTGGCGAGGTCGCCCATGCCGGCGATGGCCAGCAAACGGATCTTCGCGCTGGTAGAGGTCTCGGCCTGACGGCCCTGGACCACGACCTTGCCGCAGAACTCCTTGAGCTGCTCAAGCTCCTCGGCCGTGTATGTGCCGTCGACCGCCTGGAGGACGTCCGGACGGACCAGCTTGATGAGGTGCCACTTGGGCTGCGAATCGTCCTTGACCGTCAGCAGGTCGACGTACCTCGTGTGGACGAGCATCTCATAGCGCTCGATCTCCGGCACGACCGGCCTGAGTCCTCCCTTCTTGCGCCGGCGAACCTTGGCGTCCGTCTCGACCCCGACGACCAGCACGTTACCGAGCTTCTTGGCCTCGTTCAGGTACCGGCAGTGCCCGATGTGGAGCATGTCGAACGACCCCATGGTCAGAACGACGGTCAGCCTTTGCTGCTTCAGACTGACGACTTCCGCCGCCAGGACCTCCGGATTCGGGAAGAACCGGTCGTCAAAGTTGAAGTCCTCGCCGAAATACCTTGCCTTGATTGCCATTTCATGGCCTCCTTCTGCTTGTAAAAAAACCGGGCTTGGTTTTTATTTGGTCCTATTATATCACGCGGAACCAAAATTTTTTCGGCCTGTCAAGCTAGAAGGGGTGCGGACAATAAAAAAGCCGCGTCTGGTGACACGGCTCGACCATGGAACCATGGGGCGTGGGTTACTCCACGCCGTCGAGCATTTCCGCCACGTCATCGTCCGGCCCGAAGTCCTCGTCGATGGCCGGGCTGTCCAGGGGCGGTTCCGGCCCCCTAATTTGCAGGCCTGCCTTGCTGTGGGTCATTCGGACCTTGAGCGTCTTCTTGGGCGTCATGCTCCTGTTGCGGTCCGCCATCCGGCTCTTCTGTCGGGTTATGGCCACCTTCTTGGTGTCGATCCCGAACTTTGTCCGATAATACTCGGAAATGTAAACGTAGATGCTCTCGGTCGGGGCGTTCAGGCCGTTCTGCTTGATCCGCTGCTTGATGGCGGAGCAGAGCTTCTTCATGTTGACGTTCAAGGCGTCACCGGGCGGGATCATCGGCTCGGCAATGTCCTGCATCGGCTTGGTCAGGCCACTTAGCCCCAGCCCCTGAGCCCTGAGCCAGTTGGCCAGGGACGCCACCGTATGGAAGCCGACCGGGTTGACGATACGCCGCATGCCGGACAGCGACCTGATGAGGTCCCTGTCCTCCGTCGACCATTGGCCCACGTACACGATGATGTCCGTCCCGATGGGCACGTGCTTGAGCAGCCGCACCTCCTCCCTGGCGCGGACGTTGACGTTCTGGCGCCGGATCAGGTGCAGGTCATCGCGACTGAAATTGCCGACGGCCAGGATGCACTGGAATACGCGGGTAGCCAAACTTCACCCCCTCCTCTTTTTTGCGAACAGTATGGGTAGTGTAGGGAAAATGCCGGACAGGCGCAAGCCTTAGGGTTTTCGGCAGGAGGCTTGAAGTTATGGCCAAAACCTGGCATAATACAAGCCAATTTATGAACACTGGATTCTGGTCGCAATTCAACCGGCCGATCATGGCCCTGGCACCGATGGCCAACGTCACGGACGCCGCCTTCCGCCGGATCATAGCCAAGTACGGCAAGCCGGACGTCACGTGGACGGAATTCGTCTCGTGCGACGGCCTGTGCTCGGAAGGCCGCAGCCGGCTCCTGCCGGACTTTTGGTTTGAGGACGGCCAGCGGCCCATCGTCGCGCAAATCTTCGGCGCCAACCCTGAGAACTTCTTCACCACGGCCAAGCTGGTCAGGGAGCTGGGCTTTGACGGCATCGACATCAACATGGGCTGTCCGGACAAGGCCGTGCTCAAGCAGGGCGCCGGTGCCGCCCTCATCAAGGACCACGCCCTGACCAGGGAAATCATGGCCGCGACCATTGAAGGAGCAGGTGGCCTGCCGCTCTCGGTAAAGACCAGGATAGGGGACACCAGGAACACCCTGGACGAGTGGCTGCCCGTCCTGCTCTCCGCCAAGCCGGCCACCATCACGGTCCACGCCCGCACGCGCAAGCAGATGTCCCTGGTCCCAGCCCAATGGGAGACCGTCAAGCAGGCGGTGGAGATCGCCAGGGGATCCGGCACCCTGATTCTGGGCAACGGCGACGTGGAAGACCTGGACCAGGCCCATGCGCGCATCGCGGAGACGGGTGCGGACGGCGTCATGATAGGCCGCGGCATCTTTGGCAACCCGTGGCTGTTCTCCAGCCGCAAGCGCGAGGACGTGCCCCTGGAGGAGCGCCTGCGGGTCATGCTGGAGCACACCAACCTCTTCGAGGAGCTCTTCCCCGGCATAAAGAGCTTCGACGTCATGAAGAAGCACTACAAGGCTTACGTCAACAACTTCCCGGGCGCCTCGGAAATGCGCGCCGAGCTGTTCCAGACCAAGACCGCCGCCGAAGTGGCGGATATAGTCAAAAGACACTTTGCGGTGACCATTTAAGGCTGTTAATATTAGGATATGAGAGAAACACCCACCCGCATCCCAGAAGAAACCTCCGTAATGGAAGGCCGCCCGGAAACCCAGTCCGCCGAGGGCAATACGAAGCCCGACAAGGAATCCGTTGACCTGGCCCAGAAAAACCTGGACCTCCAGCAGCGGCTGGCCGAGGCGGAAAAGGACCGCGAAGCCTGGCGCTACCTGGCTGACCATGACGAGCTGACCGACCTCCTCAACCGCGGCGGGCTGAGGCGGCGTTTCAGGGAACGGCACCTGGACGCATCCACGAAAGCCGCCAGGCCGGAAGACGACCGCCGTCCGGAAAAGTCCAGGCCCAAGAGCGGCTCAATGCTGGTTTTGGACGTCGATAACTTCAAGGTCATCAACGACGCCTATGACCATTCGGTGGGGGACGACGTCCTGCGCGCCGTGGCCGAGCACCTGCGCTCCAAGACGCGCGCCGGCGACTACGTCGCCCGTTGGGGCGGCGAGGAGTTCGTCATCATCTTCGACTCCACCGACTCGCGCGGCGTCCAGAGCAAGCTCTACGTCAGGGAAGGCAACGAGGAAGTCGGCAAGGCCCGCATGAAGGTCGAGGCCGTCATAGAAGGCGAGTCGCAAAGCATAACGCTGAGCGGGGGAGTCGCCGACTTCGAGTTCGACGAGGACCTGGACAAGGTCTTCCGCCGGGCGGACGCGGCCATGTACCAGGCCAAAAACAGCGGGAAGAACCGGATATTCAGCGCCGGCCGCGGCACAGAGGCCAAAGCTGACCCCTCATCTTCCGGAAAATAACCACCTGCCATGAAAAAACTTTTCGCCATCATAATAACCGTCATCCTGGCCGCGGTCGCGTCGATCCTGTTGGTTTATGACAAGCCGTCTGACGTCCTGAAGGACCTCAACGGCAAGAGGGACGAGATCGTCAACGACTACAAGAACGGCAAGGATGAGCCCGAGGTCATGACCAAGGACAAGGTCCTCCTGGATGTCCCGTTCTTTGCGCAGGCGCCCACCGCCAACTGGTCTGACCCCCGCCAGCAGGACGGCTGCGAGGAGGCGTCCGTCATGATGGCCGACCTCTGGCTGACCGGCAAGACGATGACGGTAAGGCAGGCGGAAGAGGAAATCATCGCCATGTCCGAGTGGCAGAAGACCAAGTACGGCGGGTTCATCGACCGGTCCATCACTGACACCGGCAGGATGTTCCATGAGTACTACGGCCACAAGGACTACGAGGTCCGCCGCAGCATCACCGCCGACGACATAAGGGAAGAGTTGTCGCAGGGGAATCTGGTCATCGTCCCGACCAACGGACAGATCCTGGACAACCCGAACTACACCGGCGACGGGCCCATCACGCACATGATGCCCATCATCGGCTACGATGACGCGACCAGGCAGTTCATCACCAATGACCCAGGCACGCGCAACGGCCGGCAATTCAGGTTCTCCTACTCCAACATGATGGACTCAATTTACGATTACGAGACCGGCTCGCACGTCGGGTACAGCAAGACCGAGACCATCATGATGGTCGTCAAGAAAAAATAGGAAACCGAAGGGGGAGACATGCCAGGGATCGGAGCCGTGCAGGAAGTAAGCGACAATCCTGTTCTTAACCGCCGCGGCAGGAGATACAAACTCGGGACAAACATTGTTAGGCTGAAGGAGCTTCTGGCGCGCGAGCTAGAACCAGGTCAGCAGGAGAGAATTTCCGCGCAACTCACCAAGGCCGAGAGGAACCTGGCCGCCCTAGGACCGACGGAAGGATTATGATGCCCGCGCAAAAAAAACGGCCTGTTAAGCCATCCAGCGACTCAGCCGAGATGTTCCGTTACAACCAGGCACTCAGAAGCCTGAACAAGCGGCTGAAGTGTCCCGTATCCAGGCAGGAGGCAAAGGCCATTGCCAGGGTGCGCCGAGACCTGCTAAAGGCAAGGCACCTGGTCCTGAAGGCCGGCAGCTGACACCGACGTCCATGCACGCATGTGGGCGTCTTTTTTTTGCCTACATACTAGGGAAATAAAAAATCCGGTAGTGACATACTGCCGGATTTACCTGGACCACCACGCCAACAGGGCAGATAGCCCCGCAGCGGAACCGTCGAGGACGACAAAAAGCCCATATATAGGGGCATTTGAATCAGGGAAGATAGTCGCACAATGGTACTTATGCGACATCATATTGAATCCAAAGCCATTAGGCGTGCTCAGCTTGTCCGGAAAAAATCCGTCCGACTCCCCTTGTAGCCCGCATAATAATCTAATCAAGAATAAATTATATCTTGGCTACCCCACTCAGCCTCCGTTTCAAATTTACCCCTCCCCCGCCAAATAACATTTTGAAGTAGGGCAGTCGGTAATGTGCAATACCAAGTACCGTCGGGAATTTCTTTGACCACACAAATAAAAAAGCGAAGCTCGATGCTTCGCGGTTACTTGAATCTGCCCTCAGCCGTGACGGCTGGGGCGAACATCTCCTCCAGGACGTGGACGTTGTGCCGCAGGAAGCCCATGCCCAGCAGTTTGAGGGCAGGCTGATTGCGGACCAGGTTGTGAGTGGACCGGTAGGCGGCGCCCTGCACCAGAATTGCCAGGCCGACCCGGAACATGTCCTTGAGTGTATGCCTGAACTCGTCCGACCTGTAAGACTCGATTGGTCCAGAGTAAGGACCTGCGCCACGACCTTAACCTGAACCTGATCATATCGTAGGCTTGGACGTCATTGCCAGTCCCACGATCCCGACCACGACCATGGCCAGGAACATCATTTCCCATCCTGACAGACGGTACTTCAGGAATATGACTGCCAGCAGGGCGGTCCAGGCCGGATAAGTGGCGGTCAGGGCCACAGCTACAGGCAGATTGACGCTTTTGGTGCCGAACGCCACGCTGCAGAGCAACAGTGCCCCGACGTACAGCAACGCCGTCACCACAGCCGTGATGATTGTGGCGACATTCAGACTACCGGGAATCCCGGACCTGAAGTAAGCGACCGCGCCGGTCAGGAAGTAGACGGAACCAGTGACCAGGAAGAAGCCGCCCGGGCCCAACTGCCTGATAGTCGACTGCCACGGGAACACCACCACCCCAAAGCAGATAGACGCGGCGAACGCGAGTGCATACGGGTTCATGCAACCTCCTTGTGGTTGGGCACTCCCCTTCATTCTGAAGGATAGGTGATACTACCATGCCTCACATCTCAGGTCAATAGAAAACCCGCCAGCTGGCGGGTTTGATTATTCTGGGGTATACCAGAGAGTTTACAGGAAATCCATGGGGTTATACGTGGCGCCGTAAGGCACGAAGTAGGAACCAAACTGCTTGACCAGGGTGCCCTTGCTCACGCCGTAGCCTTCCGCGTCAAAGATTGTGAAGTGCAGGTGGTAGCCCCGGTGCGGGCCGTACAGCAGGCGCGTCGTGTTGCCCGTGTTGCCCTCAAACCCGACAAGGTCACCCATCTTGACGGCCTGGCCCTTGGCCAGCTTAAACGAGCTCATGTGCGCATACAGGGTGATAAGCTGGCGGCCGCCGGAAACATCATGCCGGATGGTCACCCAGTTGCCGTAGGCGCCCTGGCCCGTGCCGGTGTCCGCCACTACCCCGTCATAGGCCGCCACGATCTGCCGGCCAGCAGGTGCCGCGATGTCGATTCCATTATGGTAATTGTAGCCTAAGGCAGTGAATCCGGTATTGCCGAAGCCCTGCGTCAGGACGCCTTCCATGGGCCACATGAACAGGCCCTTCCTGGGCGGCAGGCGGCGGTTGCCCAGGCGCTTGCTTATTTCCGCGTCCAAGTCGTAAATTTCCTTCTCGATCTGGTCTTCCAGTCCCTTGGATTCGCCAAGTAGCGATTGGAACAAACGCTCCTGGCTCCTGGTGGCGTTCAGGATCTGCTGTTTAGCCACGCGCTGGCCGTCAAGTCCGGCTTGGGTCAGATCGAGCTCCTCGGACAAGGCGTCAAGTGCGGCGCGGAACTTCTTGAGCTCTGACTGGCGCTGTCCCAGCTGGATGCGCAACTTTTTGATTTCGTTCAGAGATTCCTGGCTCTGCTCCTGGATGTTTGTGGTGTACTGAAGCTGGTTAAGGAACTCGGCGAAGTTGTCGTTCTCCAGCGCTATCTCCAGCGGCGTCATCTGGTCCAGGTCATGGATCTGCGAGATGAGCTTCTTGAGGACTTCCTTGTTCTTGGCGATGTCTTTTTCGGTCTCTACGATATTATTGGTCACGTCGGCGATTTCCAGGTTGGTCGTGTCGATCCTGCCGGCGGTCTCCTCCAGCTTGGCCTCGGTCTGTGCGATCTCCAGGTTCAGGATGGCGATCTCGTTGTTCAGGGTGCGGGCGACGGACTTGCGCTGGTTTATTTCCGTCTGCAGGTCATTGATCTTCTTGGCGATGTCGTTTAGCTTGCGCTGTTTTGCGGCCTTTTCCTGAGCCAGTTGGTCCGTGGTCTGGCCGGCAGCCGGGGCTTGGCCGTATAAAACGAAGCCGACCACTGATGCCAGAAGTATGAATGAGTATAATCGGTTTCGTTTTTCCCGCTTTTTGATTCTGTGTTTCAGGTCAAAAATCATACGTTGTCATTCTGCCATATTAGGTCAAAAAAGTAAAGATTATTGATCTGGCACGGCTTACGAATGTTAAAACGAAATACGCGGCTGAAAGTTACAATGCTTCGATGGCGGCATTGACCCGGCGCAGGACGATTTCCTTGCCGTTCGGGAGCACGCCGAACGCGCCCATGATCTCAAACGGCGACGGGCTGGCTTCCAGGCCAGACAGGCTTACGCGCAGCGGCCAGAGGGCGTCGGCGTTGCTGATGGAGTTCTCCGCCAGGAACTTCTTGGTTTCCGTTTCTAGGAAGTCCCGGGTGAAGTTTTCCGGCTGCAGGTCATGCAGGAAGCTGTGTATCGCCTGCAGGTTCTTCTTGGTGTCTTCCGGCGTGGATTTCTTCCAGACCAGCATGGCGGCGTCAATTTTTGGTTCCGCAAAGAAGTAGCCGACCCTCTCCCCTATCTCGGTCAGCTTCTTCAGGCGCTCGCGTTCGGCATTGAGGATTTCCTGGATGAACTCGATGGGAAAGTTTTCCACCGGCAAGCCGGCGTCTTTCAAGTAAGGAAGCGCTAGCTGGGCCAAATCAACCAAGGGCTTCTGCCGGAGGTAGAGGCCGTTTATCCAGTCCAGTTTTTCCAGGTCGAAGACGGCGCCGGACTTGTTGATCTTGTCCAGGGCGAATTCCTGGCACAGCTCGTCAATCGAGAAGATTTCCTTTTCCGACTTGGGGTTCCATCCAAGCAATGCCACAAAGTTGATCAGTGCCTCAGGCAGGTAACCTTGCGCCACGAAATCCTTCACCGAGACGTCACCGTCGCGCTTGGACAGCTTCTTCTTGGTCTTCGAGAGCAGCAACGGCAAGTGGACGAAGTGCGGGATGCCCCATTCCAGAGCCTCATACAGGAGAATGTGCTTGGGAGTGGAGGAAATCCACTCGTCGCCGCGGATGACGTGGCTGATCTGCATGAAATGATCGTCCACGACCACGGCCAAATGGTACGTGGGAAAGCCGTCGGACTTGATGAGCACTTGGTCGTCCACGTCATTGGTGGAGAAGGAGATGTCGCCGTGGACCAGGTCCTTAAAGGTGATGGTCCGGCCGAACGGGACGTTCAGGCGGATGACGTTACGGGCCCCCGCCTTGAGCTTGGCCTCGACTTCCTCCGGCTTGAGGTTGAGGCAGTGCTTGTCGTACTTGGGCGGCAGCTTCTGGATTTCGCGTGACTTGCGGACCTCGTCCAGACGTTCCGGCGTGCAGAAGCAGTGGTACGCGACTTTCTTTCCGACCAGCACGTCAGCGTACTTCTTGTACATGTCCAGGCGCTTGGATTGCGTGTACGGGCCGAACTCGCCGCGTTCCTTGAGGCCGTCGTCCCAGTGGTAACCCTCGTCCGGCGCCAGGCCGAAGTCGGTCAGGGTCTGGACGATGTTCTCCAGGGCGCCCTCGACCAGGCGCGACTGGTCCGTGTCCTCGATGCGGAGGATGAACTTGCCGCCGAGCTTGCGGGCGAGCAGGAAATTGTAGAGGGCAGTGCGGAGCCCGCCGACGTGCAGGAAGCCGGTCGGCGACGGCGCCATACGGACCCGAACTTGTTTTTCTGTGATCATTGCTTTAACTTGTGCTGAAGGATAAGTAAGCTGAACACGGGGACGGCGCGCCACATGCGGGCGGCCCGTTCCGGCTGGGTGACCAGGCGCCAGAGCCATTCCAGGCCAAGCCGGTACATCCATTCGGGGGCCGCTTCTCGCTTGCCGGCCAGGTAATCGAATGTCCCGCCCAGGCCCATGGCCACTTTCACGTTCAGACTGCTGAGATTTTCCGCCAGCCACGGTTCCTGCTTGAGGGCGGAATATGCTATCAGAAGAATGTCTGAATTGCTCTGGCTGATCCTCTGCACCACTGACCGGTCAAACTCCGGCGGGCCGTAGGCCAGGCTGACTTTCAGGCCAGGAAATTTTTCCTTCAGGAGCAGGGCGCTTTTTTCCGCCACGCCATCAATGCCGCCGACCAGCGCCAGACTGAATCCTTCCATGGCGGCCATCTCCGCGATGTCCCAGATAAGGCGGCTGCCGCTGATTTTTTCCGGCAATACGGTTTTCAGAGATTCAGGAGCAATGATGATAGACGCCAAGCTGCCGAGCCAGTTGATGAAGGTCAGCACGTCACCGCGCTTGGGCAGCGACAGGAACTTGGCGGCCCACAGGATGCCCACGCCGTCAGCCAGCGCCAAGTCCGCGGAATTGAGCAGGGCGCGGTAGGCCGGGTTGTCATGAGCCTCGACCACGAATTCGGAATAGACCGTGGCCACGCGGTGCGGCTGGCCTGATCTGGCAAACCCAAGGACGCGCTCGAGCGCCTGGTGCTTGGTCACGCTATCGACTTGGACGCCCAGTATGTCTACTTTCATTTAAGCTTGTGTTCGGCGAGCGGGTTGTGTTTGGGGTGATGCAGGAGCACCTTGCTTTCATAGAGGATTATCATAGCCCATTGACGAGAAATGTTTCTGGAGGCTGGCTTGCATGGCCATGAGCACTGGGTTAGGCTTCAGGCGCAGGACTAGCAGGTTGCCGAACTTGTCCAGCATGTCCGGCTCGACCATGAAGGGCTTGAATTCCGGAATGCTGGTTTCCCATTCGGTCAGGGCCTTGGCCATCTGGTCCGTATCGAGCTCCCCGAGGAAGTTGAGGGTGACGTGCAAATTGTCGGCGTTTATATGCGGAATGGGCAATTTGCCCCGGGAGGCGGCCAGGAACGCGTCTTGGGCCGATTTAGGCACTGGAATGGTTGTCAAAATCCGCATATTTGCTTGAATTATAGCATAATTCTGCTAAAATTAGTCCATGCAGATCTCCAAGAATTACCTCAAGGCCCAAAAGAGGGATCCCAAGCTCCACTCCCCCGAACACGTGCTCGCCGACGAGCTGATGCGCAAGCTGGGCGACACCCGGCGGTTCGGCCTTTACCTGCGTCTGGCCGGCAAGTACAACCACAGCTTCCTGCGGAAGATGGCGGCGGAGGTCATGGAAGGGTCGGCCAAGAACCCAGGCGCGCTGTTCTCGTTTCTGATAAAGAAGCACAACACCGAGATTAAGGAGATGAAGGAACCCAAGACCGATGGTCCTGAAGATAGCAAAGATACCTGACCCCATACTCAACCAGCCGACCGTCCCCGTGAAGGAAGTCACCCCGGCCATTTTAAGGCTGTGCATCGACTTGATGGACACCTGCAAGAAAGCCAAGGGCATTGGGTTGGCCGCGCCGCAGATCAGCCGGACCGAGCGCGTCTGCATCATCGACCTCGAGCATGTCGGATTGCCGGCGTTTGCCATGATCAACCCCAAGATCACCAAGGCGTCCTGGAAAAAAGTGGCCATGGAGGAGGGCTGCCTGTCCATCCCGGAAGTCTACGGCATGGTCAGGCGCCCGGCCAAGATAAAGATCAAGGCCACCAACATGAAGGGTCACACCACCTCATTTGAGGCCGATGGCCTGCTGGCCCGCGTCATCCAGCACGAGTTGGACCACCTGGATGGCATCCTCTTCACCAGCAAGATGACCAAGCAGACCGCAGGTAACCCGATGGAGAAGATGTGAAGACAATCTTTGCCGGCACGACTGACTTTGGAATCCCAACGCTTGAAATGCTCAAGCGGGATTTTGGCCTGGCTTTGGTCATCACCCAGCCGGACAGGCCGGTCGGCCGCAAGCAGGAGCTTGCTCCCCCGCCGGTCAAGGTTTGGGCGCGGGCCAACGGCATCCCGTGCATCCAGCCGGAAAGGATCTCGGACGCTGAAAAGGAAATCCAGGCATCTGGGGCGGATGTCATGGTCGTGGCCGCATACGGCCAGATCATCCCGCAAGGAGTGCTCAGCCGGCCGGCCAATGGCTGCGTCAACCTGCACACGTCCCTCCTGCCCAAGTACCGCGGCGCCTCACCCATCCAGAACGCCATCATGAACGGCGACCCGGAAACCGGCGTCACGGTCATGGTCATGGACGAGAAGATGGACCACGGACCGGTGCTGGCCCAGTTAAAAGTCCCCATCCTTGATTCTGACGATTTCACGTCACTGCATGCAAAGCTGGCGGAAGACGCGGCGGTCCTGCTGGCCGGCACCTTGCCCGAATTCCTGGCCGGGAGGGTTACGCCCCAGGAACAGGACCACACGGCCGCGACAATCGTCAATACCATCAAGCGGGACGACGCCCGACTGGATTGGACCCGGAACGCGCGCGAGATTTTCAATATGACCAGGGCGCTCAACCCGGAACCGGGAACCTGGACCACTTTAGGTAAAAAATCTGTTAAAATACTGAAGACTGAGGAAACAAAGGACGCTCCCGTTGACTTGCCCGGCAAGATATACGGCGGCGGCGAGTCGGGCAGGGATTGCCTGGTCAAGTGCGGCGACTACAGCCTCAAGCTGCTGACCGTCCAGCCGGAAGGCAAGAAGCCGATGTCCGGCACTGATTTCCTCAACGGCCTGAAGGGCCTGGAAACAAAAATCTTCGTTTAACCAAACACCAAATGCACCACAAGGGCCTGACCAACCACGAGGCCAAGGCGATGCTCAACGAGGTTGGGCCGAACACCATCACGGAAGACCGCTCCTTCCGCGTCTTGAACCTGATCCTGCACGAGTTCTTCAGCCTGCTTAACCTCATGCTCCTGCTGGCCGCCGGCGTCTCGATTTACATAGAGCACTTGGCTGACGCCTTCTTGATCATGCTTATCGTCGTGCTGAACAGCGGCGTTTCGTTCTGGCAGGAATACAAGGCCGAGCAGACCCTCCATGAGCTGAAGCGACTGAGCCCAAGCTCGGTCCGCGTCATCCGCGACTCCAGGGAAATATCCATCCCGGCTGAGGCGGTCGTGCCCGGCGACACCGTCCTGCTGGAAACCGGCGACAAGGTCCCGGCCGACGCCACAGTGGTGGAGAGCCTGAACCTGGAGGTCAACGAGTCCATGCTGACCGGCGAATCCATCCCTGTCTACAAGAAGGCCGGCGAACCCGAGCATGACATGGTTTACGGCGGGACGCTGGTCGCGGCCGGGCGCGCCACCGTAAGAGTGACGGCCACGGGCCGCGATTCCAAGTTCGGAAAGATCGCGCAAACCCTGAACCGGCTGGAAGAGACGCCCACCCCCCTCCAGATCCAGATCAGGAGCCTGGCCTACACCCTGGCCGGCCTGTCGATCTTCTTCAGCGCCATGATTTACGCGCTTGGCGTGTATATGGGCTATGACACCTTTGACATGTTCCTGACGGCCGTCAGCAGCACCGTGGCCATGGTCCCGGAAGGCCTGCCGTCCATAATCCTGATTACCCTAGCCGTGGGCGTGAAGCGCATGGCCGTGAAGAAGGTGGTGGTCCGGAAGCTGCTGGCCATAGAGGGATTGGGCTCGGTCAGCGTCATCTGCACGGACAAGACAGGCACCCTGACCCGCGGCGAGATGCGCGTGGCGCAAGTTTACTTCAACGGCAGCCTGCATTCGCCCAGTGAGTTCCGCCACCTGGATACCGCCCATGCCCGCAAGATCCTGGACGTGGCCGTGGTGGTCAACACCGCAGGGCTGGCCTACAAGTTCGACCACGGCAACGTCACCGTGCTGGGCGACACCACCGAAGGAGCTCTCTTGATGTTCGCGCGCGAGCTGGGGATAGACTACGAGATCCACCGAACCAAGTGCAAGGTCCTGGACGAATTCTCGTTTGACCAGAAGCTGAAGAGCATGAGCGTGGTCTGCAACATCGGAGGCTCGGTCGAGGCGCTGGTCAAGGGCTCGCCGGAACGCATCATCAAGTCATCCACCAGGTACTTTGAGGACGGCAAGGTCAAGCTCATGGACCCGGCCGGCCGGCAGCGCATGGTCGAGGCTTACGAGAGGCTGTCCCACAAGGGCTATCGCGTCCTGGCCGTGGCCTACAAGGACCGGCTGGTCCATTCCAAGAAGTACAACCGCGAGCAGGTCGAGTCCGATTTGATCTGCCTGGGCTTCATCGCCCTGTCTGACCCCATCCGCCCGGAAGCCAAGGGCGCCATCATGGCGGCCAAGCGCGCCGGCATCCGGACCGTCATGATCACTGGCGACAACCAGAACACGGCCATGGCCATCGCACAGGACCTCGGAATGGCCCAGGACGGCGACGAGGTCGTCCTCGGGCAGGATTTGGAGAAGGTCACGGACGAGGAGCTGGGCGCCATCCTAAGCAAGGTCACGGTCTTTGCCCGCACCAACCCGGAGGACAAGCTGCGCATCGTGTCCTCCTTCCAGCGCATGGGCTATAACGTGGCGGTGACCGGCGACGGCGTCAATGACTCGCTGGCGCTCAAGCAGGCGGAAATCGGGATTGCCATGGGCAAGAAAGGCACGGACGTGGCCAAGGAAGCCGCGGACATCGTCATCACCGACGACAACTATGCCACGATAGTCGCGGCGATAGAGGAGGGCCGGACCATCTATGACAACGTCCACAAGGCCATTCGGTACCTGCTTTCCACCAACATTGGCGAGATCAGCACCATCCTCATCGCCCTGATCATCGGCCTGCCCTCTCCCCTGCTGCCGGTCCAAATCCTCTGGATCAACCTGGCCTCTGACGGCCTGCCGGCATTGGCCCTGGCGCTGGACCCCAAGGACCCCAACGCGCTTCTGCGCTCTCCCAGGCCGCGCGGGGAGCCCCTGCTTGGTTTCAGGCGCCTGGCCGCACTAGTGGCCATCGGCCTGGCGGTGGCGGCGGTTTCACTGGCCGTCTACTACGCCGTGTACAAGAGCTCCGGCGACCTGGTCCTGGCCCGCACCTGGGTGTTCACCGTCATCATCCCGCTGCAGATGCTGGTCGCCTTCGGGATCCATGGCTTCCGCAAGACCCCGAACATTAAGCTGATCGGGGCAGTGGCCATCACGCTGGTCTCCCAGGCCATCATCCTGTACTTCCCGGTGTTCCATAAGGCCTTCGGGCTGACGTCGATTTTCTAGGCATAAAAAAACCGCCCCGACGGGCGGTTTTTTTGTTTGGCCTACATGGCCGGAATGGTGCGGGAGATCCTGTAGATGACGCCGGCCTTGTCATCTGACACGTACATGGTGCCGCCGGGCTGGATGAGCACGTCCACCGGGCGGCCGAGGGCGTTGCCGTCCTGCAGCCAGCCGGTGATGAAGTCTTCCGTGCCCTGGTAGTCGCCCTGGGCGTCAATTTTCACGCGGACGAGCTTGTACCCGGTCGGCTCGGTGCGGTTCCAGGAGCCGTGCAGGGCGACGATTATGTCATACCAGTAATCTTCAGGCCAGCCCTCTTCCGGGACGAAGTCCATGCCCAGGGGCGCCGAGTGGGCCTGGATCTCGACCTTGGCCGGCAGCTCCATTGGTTCCATGCAGGGATTGCGGATGTAGGCCTTCTTGTCGAAGCTGGTGTCGTGGACGTTGGCGCCGTAGCACGTCGGCCAGCCGTAGTTGCCGCCTGCCGTGATGAGATTAACCTCGTCCGGCGGGACGTCGTCGCCCATGAGGTCACGGCTGTTTTCCGTGGCCCACATGCGGCCGTCCAGGTCCGCCCAGTCAAAGAACACCGAGTTGCGCAGGCCGGTGGCGAACGGCTTGAAGTCGGAACCGTCCCTGTTCATGGAGTAGATGGCGGCGCGGCGCGGGTCTGACTCGTCACAGACGTTGCACGACGAGCCGATGCTGACGTACAGCCGCCCGTCCGGCCCGAACTCGATGGTCCGGGTGGAATGGCCGCCGCCTTGCGTGGGCAGGTCGGCAATCTTCCTGAAGGCCGGGTTGGCCGCGGGGTTGACCACTGAAACGCTGCCGGCTTCCGCCACGTACATGCTGCCGTCAGTGTCGAACGCCAGGCCGTGCGGCGAGGTCAGGTTAGTATAGATGGCCTCTTGCGTTGCTACCTTGCCGTCCTTGACGTCGAGCCTGGTTACGGCGCCCTTGGATGTCTGCGTCACCCACATGCTGCCGTCGGGGCCAAAGGCCATGACGCGGGCGCCCGGCAGGTCACGCGCAAAGACCTCGATCTTCATGTTGTCGGGCAGCTTCAGGGGGAATGACGTGCCGTTCTCTCCCGGCAGGGCCGGGTCATCGTTATTCCGGTCAATGACCTCGGCGATGTCCTGGTCCGGCTTCTGCAGCGCCGGCAGGGTGCCCTTGATGTTAGGCCAGTAGACGATTCCCAGAACGACGACCGCGAGAACGGCTATTGCCCCGGCGCCCTTGAGGATGTTGGTGTTCATGTGTTTATCCTATTTAACTTGTATTTCCTGTCCATCGTTCATCTTGTAAGAGGCGACCTTGTTGTCCGCGTCGAACGTGAAGTCGGCGCGCACGTCCTGGCCGGCCAGGAACCCCGGCAGCCAGAGGCGGTCATCGTCCCACATCTCCGCATAGGGGATGTCCGCGAACTTGTACCATTGCGGCCGCATCTCTTCCGTCTCTACAGGCTGGCCGGAATAGTCCGTGCATGAGTAGACGTGGACTTCGATGTGGAAGTCGTTCGGGAAATGGAAATCGATCTGCCCGCGGGGCTTCAGAGAATTGGCGGACAGGCCGGATTCCTCGGTGACCTCGCGCATGGCCGAAGCCCCAACACTCTCCCCCGGCTGGACCTTGCCCCCATAGCCGTTCCACTTGCCCGTGCCGAACCCCCTCTTCTTCATGGCCAGGAGGACCTCATCGCCCTTAATCATGAACACCAGATTGCAGACTTGCTTCATGGGGGTAGGTTAATGGTTGCGGCCCACGTACTCAAACCTAGGCGGCGTGCCTGGATCCTTGGCGGCATCAACCCTGCCAGTGAACATGGCGATAGGGCGGACCCACCAGGAATAGTCGCCGTCAAGGTGCTTGTACACCACCATTTCCTCCTCGGTTTCCGAGTGCCGGCAGACGCCCATGATCTCGTACATGCCGCCCTTATAGTGCCTGTAGATTCCTGGCTTGAGGCCCAGGGCCATCTGTGACGGTTCATATTTTTGCATGCCTAAATATTAGCATAAAAAAAGGGCTGGCATTCATAATGCCAGCCCGTCGAACAATTTACGCCTCCTTCGCCATAATGCCCTCCTGGTACTTGGCGAACGCGGCCTCCCATTCCGGGCGGAGCACCCCGAGCAGGATGTGGTCGCGGTACCGGCCGCCCCTGAAGACGGCCTCCCTGATCACGCCCTCCTGCACGTAGCCACAGCGCCTGCTGTAGGCCACGCTCCTGTCGTTCCCGGAAATGACGGTGGATGTGACGCGGTTGAGGTTGAGGTCACGGAAGGCGTACTTGAGCAGGTGCATCTTGGAGGCCACGCCATAGCCCTTGCCGCGGAACTCCGCCTCCCCGATGACCGCCCCGGTGGTGGCGCTGCGGTCCTTGAGGTTGATCTTGTGCAAGCCCATCAGGCCGATGGGCTTGCAGTCACCCAGGGTCTCAATCATAAGGACGATGTTCTGCATGTCCACATGCTGCTGGGACAGCTTCCTGACCCACTCTCTCTCGAAACCCTCCATCATCGGGACCGACGTGCCCAGGAACTCCCTGGTCTCGGGGTCATTGATCCACCGCACCAGAAGCGGGACGTCGGACTCGGTCAGGGGCCGGAGCACTGAGACTTCGGTGCGGATGAACACGATTTGATTTTCCACGATCTCCTCCTTATGCTGCGCCGGAATGGCGCATCGAAACGACAAAAAACCCTGGCGTCGTCTCGCCAGGGCAATCTTACTTCAGGACATCCTTACGACATTCGCCAAAATTGCCCAAACGAAACTGCGCCCGCGCCGGTGCGGACTTCGGACATGCCGATGTTCAGTTGGGTGAAATGTGGGTATGCCATATATTTCATTGGAGGCAAGTATACACCAGGCCGCCTTGACGGTCAAGCCTGGCTGGGATTAGGCAATAAAAAAACTGGCTGGTGGGATTCCAGTCAGTGGGCCGCCAAACGGCGGCTAGGAGCCTTGCTCAGGCACCAGGGAGGTGCGGTTCAGTCCCGAACCAACAACGGGTCCTTAGGCATGGTGTCGGCCTGGACACCATGCCGGAAGTGGTCAAGCATATCCAGGACCTCCGGGGTGAAGGCCAGCCGGTGGACCCATTCCCGGCCGCCAAACGACTGAAGAGCGCCCTCCAGCGACGTTCGGATGACCGGCCGGTCATCCCCGCACATTCGGATGGCCTGCTCGACCTCCCGCCTTGAGACAGAGCTGCTGGGAAAAACCGACCCGCTCACCGCCGGCGGCCGGTCAGTGATGCCTGCCGGCAACCCGGGGCGGCGCCGCTTGCGTGTCTTGACCTTGGCCATGCTGACCATTAGCTCTGATCGTGTTGCCATGTGTCCTCCTCAGGAGGATGAATACTAGCAGGAATCGCCGTCCTGGTAAAGCGGTCAGGTGCCTAATTTAGCAGCCATGATGAAGTCGTTCTCTGACAGGCCCTTTATGGAATGTGTGGAAAATTCGACCGTCACATTGCCGTAGTTGACGACCATGTCAGGATGGTGGCCCTCTTCCTGCGCGATAAGCGCCACCAGGTTCACGAACGCAATGGTCTCAGGGTACGACTTGAACCTGAATCGCCTGACCAGGGCCTTGGCGCCAGGCGCCACCTGCCAGCCCTTGGGCAGCTTCTTGACCATCCTGGCCGCAGCCTGGCTGGTTATGGGCGGCGTGCCGGACTCGCACGGTAGGCATTTCATTTCCGAGTATTTCATGAGATCAAGATGGTTAAAAGGTTTGCTTGAGCCTGATGCCCCAGCGCTTCAGGAGTTTCTGTTCCACGTACAGCCACTTCCAGCATCGGACGCCCAGGCGGTACCCAAATCCGGTGCCAAACAGGACAAGTAACGCCATGCCAACGCCTTGGATGTTCTCCCAGGCCTGCCAGCTCCAGCCAAAGCCGTACTTCTCGAAGTCCGCCAGCAATAACTGCAGGTAAGTGACTTCCGCCATAATGTGGATGAAAAACCCGACCATGGCCCCCAGGATGGTGAACGCCAGCATGTATACTATCCGCTTCATGTTTGTTTCAGTCGGTTACTTAATTTGATTTCATCTTAAATATAACAGCCCGGCCGGCCGTTTACAAACCGTTTCATCAACCCAAATGCTGACGTCGCTAATGTTAACACTTAATTATTCTTGTTTAGTGTATGTCCAGCTTCTTCTTCAGAGCCTTCCATCGGGCATCATCTGCTATGCCCTTGGGTTTTGCATCTTCGGCTCCAGACTCCTTCTTGGTTCCCGGCTCAGGATTGGACTGCCTCTCGGCTGCCCCCTGGAGCTTCCGCTTTGCCTGCTCTCCTGCGCAAATGTAGCAGGTGCCGTTTGGGTAGTTCCCGCACAGGCAATCCCGCTCTTCCTTGGCAAACTCAAATGGCGATTCGCCTTCTATTCTCATGTCCATATTATATGACGGGGCTTCCTGGCCGTCAAAAAAACGGCTATTCAGCCGTCATTTTGGGTTTTAGCTTCTGGCCATGGCCTCAGCGTGACGGCAAAGCCATTAGTATTGAGGGCTGATAAACGTTGGGGTGGCATTCATTCAGACTTTTAAATGCAAACATTCCTGGCCATGAAGCGAATTTCGACTTCATCCCATTCCCCAGCCGGACAACTATATAAATTATTATGGCTTACTGATCTCCGCGCATGCCTACCGCGCCCGGAGCGATATCCTGCAATACACCACCCTCGTCCTGAGGCATGTTGTTCTCCTTAAGCAGCCGGGCGAAGAACACCAGGTTTCGGGCCATTGTCTTGGCCATGGATGCGGTCGATTTTTGATTGCGAAACTCCTCCAGCAGGCTGTCCTTGGTTTGTTTCGAGAAATCCCCCAAATACGAAAGCGAGCAGGCCGGAGGCAATGTCATGCCGTTCCAAATCATGAAATTGGAGAGGTTGCCGATGACGTGCTGGGCCCCGTCTTCCGCCCCGGTAATGACAATCCCGCCGATCTTGTTGGCAAGCTCGGATTTTCCGGTCTCCAGCAGCTCGTCATTCAGCTCATCCATGCGTTCGATGGCCCGCTGGATGACGGACGACTGGATACCCCACCAAATCGGGGTTGCGAACACGATGATGTCCGCCTTGAGAATCTTGTCCAATAGCTTTGGCCAGTCATCGCCCGGGCCCATGTCTCTCTCCACCCCGGGCTTTATGTTGAAATCCACCAGTCGGATAATTTCACTGTCCACGTTATATGGCTTTAGGTTCTCGGCCAGCAGTCCTGACAGCACTTCAGTGTGAGAAAACTCATCCTGCTTGAGCGTACCCACCAGAAAGGCCGCTCGCAGGCTGTCGCTTTTGGGATCTAAAAATTTGTTGTATTCCATATTTGCCTTGGATTGGTTACTGACTAAATGACCGCGAGCTCGAATTCTGCCTGCTTATGTGCCCGTTCCGCGTGAGTTTCATTGGCATAACAGTCCGATTTTGACATTATTGTTTATGCCTATTCACTCAAATCCAACTTTCTCAATAATTGCGCATTGAAAGCCACCACTATCGTGCTTACGGACATGAGTAATGCCCCTACCGCTGGCGCTAGCAATATTCCATATCCAGCCAGCGCCCCAGCCGCCAGAGGAATGGCGACAACGTTGTATCCCGTTGCCCAAAACAGGTTCTGGATCATCTTTTTATAAGTGGCCCTGGACAGCTTGATGATCCTTGGGACGTCCAGGGGATTGCTCCTAACCAGGACGATGCCCGCAGATTCGATAGCCACGTCAGTGCCAGCCCCGATGGCGATGCCCAAATCGGCTTGCGTCAGCGCCGGAGCGTCGTTTACCCCGTCTCCGACCATGGCCACCTTGCTTCCGTCCTTCTGCAACTCCTTGACCTTATCCGCCTTGTGCTCGGGCAGAACTTGCGCAAAGTACTGGTCCAAATCAAGCTCCTTTGCCACATATGCGGCGACACCCTCGGAATCACCGGTGATCATGGCCACCTTGATCCCTTCCGCCTTCAGCTTGCTTATGGCTTCCTTGGATTCCTGCCGTATGATATCGGCCACCGTGATTGCGCCGACCAGCATGTTTTCCTGAAGCACGTACATGACGGTCTTTCCGTCCTTGTCGGCCCGCTCAATCTTTGCCTTCAGCTCTTCCGGAATTTTTGCACTCTTGAGCTGCAATAATCTAGGGCCGCCCACACTGATGCTTTTGCCCTGCAAAATTCCCTCGACTCCCTGCCCCGCGATGGCCTTGAACTGCTGCGGCTCGGCCAAGCCGATGTTTTTCTGCTCTGCCAGGTTTACTATGGCCTGCCCCAAGCTGTGCTCGCTGGCCTGCTCAACCGAACCGGCCAGATGCAGCACGGTATTCTCGGTTTGACCGGCGCCAGACCAAATGTCCACTACCGCCTGCTCCCCCTTGGTCAGGGTGCCGGTCTTGTCGAACAGCACGACATCGATGTTTCTTGCCGACTCCAGGGCCATTCGCTTTTTGACCAACAGGCCATTCCTGGCGCCCAGGGTTGTCGAGATGGACGTGACCAGGGGAATTGCCAAGCCTAACGCGTGCGGACACGCGATGACCAGTACCGTGACTGTCCGCTCCATTGCGAACCCCAGATCCCGCCCGGCTATGATCCAGCCGATGAGGGTGGCTATCCCGGAGAGTATCGCGACAATAGTCAAGTAAAAGGCGGCCTTGTCAGCCAGAATCTGCGCCCTGGACTTAGAGCCCTGGGCTTCGGCCACCAGCCTCATGATGCCCGCCAGTGCCGTGGATTCGCCGATTTTTGTGACTTCCATTTTCAGGCTGCCGGAACCGCTAATCGTGCCCGCGATGACTTCTGAGCCTTTGGTTTTCTCGACCGGCTTTGATTCACCGGTTATCATGGATTCGTTCACGTCAGACTGGCCATCAGTCACCTTGCCGTCTGCCGGGATCTTGGAACCGGGCCGCACCAGCACTACATCGCCGAGCTTTAGCCTAGACACTGCCACAGTGGTGCCGTCTGCCAATTCGGCCGTATCGGGCAGAAGCTTTGCCAACTCCTTCAACGCGCCTTGAGCGTTGCTGACGGATCGCATTTCCATCCAATGCCCGAACAGCATGACCACGATCAATGTGGCAAGCTCCCAGAAAAATTCCGTGCCGGTGATGAAGAATGTCGTGGCTATGCTATAGATATACGCGGAAAGGATGGCCAGGGATATCAGGGTCATCATTCCAGGCAAGAAAGCCTTCAACTCACCCCAAGCGCTCTTCAGAAAAACCGTGCCGCCGTAAAAGAATATGACGCTCCCAAGCACAAACGGGATCCAGCCAGAGCCTGCAAATTCAGGCATGGTAAAACCCAGCCATTCCTGAACCATGTGCGAATAAAGCACGACTGGAATGGTCAGGGCCAAGCTCAGCCAAAACCTGTCCCGGAACATGTCAGGAGAATGGCCTTCATGCTTGTCGTGTTCGCGCACCCCGCCACCATGATGGGCATGCTCTGTTTTCTGTTGACCGTGGTCGTGCATGCTTATTTGTACCACTGGCTGTGCCAGTTGCGCATTTGCTCAATTTCCTCGTTTTGGGCGCTGATGATGTCCTGAGCCAACTTCTTCATTTCCGGCCTGGTCGTGGACTGCTCCAGCATCTGAGCCATCATGACCGCCATCTGGTGGTGAGGTATCATCTCCTCGATGAAGGCCTTGTCAAACGGCTGGGCTGCTTCCAAATCGGAAATATCCCCGGCGTTCCCCATCATCCCCATGTGCAGGCCTTCAGCGCCATGATCGTGAGCCGAGGCTTTTGGGATAAGAGAAGCGCTTGACCCAAACCAATCCCTTTCCCATTGCTTCATTTGGCTTATTTCCTGGCTCTGAGACTTTATGATATTACTTGCCAAGTCCTTTATTTCCTGGTGCTCGGCCTTTTTCAAGGCGATGTTGGCCATCGTTATGGCGTCCTCATGGTGCGGTATCATCTGGTCAATGAAGTGTCTGTCTACATTGTTCATCATTTGAGCGGTTGAACCCAAGCCCATCATCCCCATCATCCCGGGGTGACGGCCGTTTACGGCGGTGTTCGCAAAGCCCCAAGTGGCGATGATGCCCACCAGCAATCCAATGATCCCGAACGTAGTTTTGTCATTCATATGCTTGTTGATAATTAGTTTATATGTCGGCGGCAGACCTTGAACGTATCCAGATGACAGATTTTTGTGGCTACCTATCTAGCTGCTCCCGCGACCAGTAGTTTATCCGGATCCATCCTGCTACTTATTAGACAGCATGTAGACCCTTACCAGTTCCATAATGGCCTTATCCTCACCGCCCTTAGTTTGCATCTGGTGCTTGACGTGGCTTCTCAAGTGATTCTCCAGGAGAAACGCATCCAGGCTCTTAAGTGACCGTTGGATTGACAAGGACTGCTCAAGTAGCTTTGGGCAATAAATTTCCTGGTCAATAGCCCTTATGAGGCCGTCCATCTGGCCCTTTATGATCTTTGCGCGGTGCAAAGCCCGAGATTTAAGCTTTTGGTTCAGCATTAGTATGTTAATAATAGGGGGAGGGAGTATTCACATTAAGATTAGCCTCACGATAAAACCATGTCAATGATGCGCTTCCTGAATTGCGACTGGTCGTACAAAGTAGCAGCTCGTCCTAACAAATTACCCGCAAATGAAAAAAACACAAGTCATAAAACCGGTGTTTTTTATTCATGATAACCATGCATCCTTAAGCGTTATTGACCACCTAGGTCGACTGCTTTAAAAAGTTTCTTTGGCTGGGGCGGTAGGGATCGAACCTACGATGGAGGATTCAGAGTCCTCTGCCTTACCGCTTGGCTACGCCCCATCAATCGATTACAAGACATTTTAACACTTTTACCGGGCTTTTTCAAGTCCCGCCAGCGCCCATGGTATAATACCCAAGCGCTAAATTAACCACAAAAATAACAATGTTTGGACAAATCAAGGACTTATATAACCTCCAGAAGCAGGCCCGAGAAATGAAGAAGCAGCTCGAATCCGAGCAGGTCACCGGGACCTCCTCTGACGGCCTCATCCGCCTGACCATAGACGGCAGCTACGACCTCAAGTCAGTCAAGGTCGACCCAGCCGCCCAGCTGTCCCCGTCCCAGATCGAGCAGGGTTTCCGTCAGGCATACGAGGACGCCAACTCCCAGATCAGGTCCATCCTGGCCGAGAAATTCAAGGGCATGATGTAATCGGTCCAGCATAAAACCCGCCGTGCGGCGGGTTTTTTTGTTGCGCTAGTGGGTGTGCGCAGCCTTGGTCTTCTCGATCTCCGCCAGGGCGGCGGCTTTGTCCTGGAAGCCGCTGACCTCGACCTTCTTGCCTTCCAGGGTCTTGTAGGTCTCGAAGAAGTTCTGGACTTCCTTCAGCTTGTGTTCGCCGATGTCTTCCAGCGCCTGGATGTCCGAGAAGCGCGGGTCCTTGACCGGGACGGCCAGGATCTTGTTGTCGACTTCCCCGGCGTCGACCATGGACATGAAGCCGATGGCGCGGGCCTTGACCACTGCGCCGGCGATTATAGGACTGGTCGTGAACAGAAGCACGTCGGTATGGTCGCCGTCCTCGGCGCGGGTCTGCGGAATGAAGCCATAATTCATGGGGTAGGACTGCGCGCCGTACAGGACGCGGTCCAGCTTGATGACATCAAGCTCGTCGTCGTATTCGTACTTGTCCTGGCTGCCGGCCGGGATTTCCACAACGACGTTAAAGCCTTCCATCTCGCCGAACGGCAAATCTTTGATGTTCATGAGTATTCCTTAATTACCCACATATTATAGCAAAAAGCGGCCGCCTGGACAAAATCATTAAAATATGGCACAATGTCGTTAATTGGACGGAGGAAGTTCAACCGCGGAAGTCAGACTGGAGTCGACATGTCCAGATTGTCACGCGCCACCGGCATTCGCTGCGTACCCGTAAGGCTCGACGTGGAAGGCGACGAGCTCATGCTCCACGACGACGTCAGCGCCACCCTGGTGCTGAACGCCACAACCATCGGCTGGCAGACCACCCTGGTGCTGTCGCGCAACGGCGTGAAACGCTGCATGACCATGCAGCCCGCGCTGCCCCACGACACGCTGGACAAGTACCCCATGAGGGGCAGAGAGGACGTCAAGCTGGTCGTCGGCGTGGACGAGACCATCATCGTGATGTACGTGCATCGCAGCGGCTCGCTCCTCGAGCACCCCACCTGCAGCAGCGCCCTGTCTGAGTACATCAAGTACATCCAGAAGACCGTCGACTCGGACGGCGAAACCGAGTACGACGACAGCGACTCGGCCCATCCACCCGCGGCCTAGCCCGCACAGGCCTTACGGCCTCCGTTACCCTGAAGCGTCCGCCCACCAGTGACGCTTCTTTTTTTGCGCAAAACAAAATCCCACGGCGGTAAGCTAGCGATGCGGGAACGTCAGTTGGCCTTGCGGCCGGAGTAAGTGTCCGCCGGACTCAGGCAGTTGAAGCTGGGGTGAGGCGGCAGACCTCTCCTTACTGGCCTCAATGCCGGGCTTGCAGGCCAGAAATCCGGTTTGGTCATCGGTGACCATCCTTCTTCCGGCATCCGTTATTGACCGGCTTGGCCTGGCCTTAGGCAGTAACAAGTCGCTTGCCATATCCACCTCCAGTGAAAACTAGACTATGACCCCGCCCCCTGCCAGCCTGTCGCCGTGGTAGAAAACGGCCGACTGGCCTGGCGTCACGGCCCTTTGGCTCGCCTCAAATACTACGGTTATTTTACCATCCTCCATTTTACCAAGCATTGCCGGGTAATCCTGGTGATTGTACCTGATGCCGACGCTTGCCCTAGCAGGGAGATCGGGAGCCTCCCCGGTCCACGACAAGTCACTCACGGCGAACTCATTGGTCCACAGCGATTTGTCGTCCTTGTCCCCGGTGACCAGGAGCTTGTTGGCGGACATGTCCTTGCCTATGACGTAGTAAGGACCTGTTCCGCCCACCCCAATGCCCTCGCGCTGGCCAATGGTATAGTATGGCAATCCAGAGTGCTGGCCGATTATCCGCCCGTCAGCGGTGACTATCTCGCCGGCCTTGGCCTTGATGTGCTCCATCAGGAACTGGCGAACGTCAATCTGCCCGATGAAGCAGATGCCCTGGGAGTCCTTCTTGGCGTGCGTGGGCAGGTTGAACTGGCGGGCCAGCTCTCGGACGTGCGACTTCTGGAACTCGCCTACGGGGAAGAGCGCGCGGGACAGATGCCTCTGGCTCAGACGGTACAGGAAGTATGACTGGTCCTTGGCCGGGTCCAGGCCCTTGAGCAGCTCGAATTCGCCAGCGGCGTTCTGGCGGACGCGGGCGTAATGGCCGGTGGCCACATAATCCGCGCCCAGGGCCAGGGCCTTGTCCAGGAAGACTTTGAACTTTATCTCGCTGTTGCAGAGGATGTCGGGGTTGGGGGTGCGGCCGGCCTTGTACTCGGCCAGGAAATGCTCGACAACCTTCTCCTTGTATTCCTTCTCAAAATTCCAGACGTAGAACGGAATGTCCAGGACCTGCGCGACCTTTCGCGCGTCCTCCGCGTCCTCGGCCCAGGTGCAGCCGTAATTGCCGAAGTCCTCAGACCAGTTCTTCATGTACACGCCAATGACAAGATGGCCCTGCTGCTTCAGCAAGGCGGCGGTGACGGAGGAATCGACTCCCCCGCTCATCCCGACCACGACTGTCCTTGGCTTGTGTTCCTTAAACATGATGGCTCATTATACAAAAATCCCTCGGTTTTTTCAAGGGCTTGTTTTTACGCCGTACGGGATTGGCCGTGAACCTAGTCAAATTTTATGGACTCACCCGGCTTCAGCTCGCCATGCCGGGTGATGAGGTCCTGGATGTTGTGGTGCGGGGAAAGGGACTCATTCTCCGGGTGGAAGTGGTCCTGCGGGAGTTCCGGATCGCCCAAATGCCCCAGCGCGGGCTTGGGCGTCGGCCTTGGCTGCGGCGCGGGCGGCACCGTTTTTGGAGCGGCAGGCTTTGCCGCGGTCTGGTTGACCGTTTCGGGCTTGGCGATTTTCGGCGCAGGGGGCGGGACGGCTGGCTGGAATGGCTTATGCGGTGGGTCCTTGACCACTGACTCGCGCAAGGACTTGGTCAGCGTCTCCAGCGCCTGGTTGGCGCGGTTGTTGCGTTCGGCCAGTTTATCCGTGGCAATGCGGCTGACAGTATCCCAGACAGGGTTCTCAGACTTTGGCTTCTGCTGGGGCTTGTCTTGCGGGCGGGCGTCAGGCTTGCGGTCCTGGTGGCGGCGGTCCTGCTGGCGGCGATCTTCCTTCTTGGGTGCGGCGGCAGGCGCCGGTTGCCTGGCTGACTGAGCGGCTGGCTTGGCCGGGACGGCCGGCTTGACCGCTTGCGCCGGCGCGGAAACCGGCAGTGGCTTAGGTGACTGGGTTGGGGTTGGGGCTAGAGCTGGAACTGGCGCGGCAGGTTCGGCCTTGGCCGGGTCCAGCATGAAATCGACCACCGGCTCAGCCGGCTCTTCCGTCATGGGCGGGTTGATGGGTACGATGGCGGCGGGCAGGACCGGTTCTGGCTTAGGGGCCGTGACAGGGGCCGGGGCCGGCCTAGACGCAGCTGATGCGGGCT